>Ga0233420_10000452_pt1 | contig 17479 bp, 13 predicted proteins | sample Watercolumn_Mata_4_FD_183009 | JGI IMG/M metagenome (GOLD analysis project Ga0233420, IMG submission 183009) | Freshwater microbial communities from Lake Matano, South Sulawesi, Indonesia - Watercolumn_Matano_2014_102_MG | ecosystem: Environmental > Aquatic > Freshwater > Lake | place...
GAAATCAGCCTCGAGGTTGGCTTCCGCGACTTCCACCTGTTTCTCCGCGGCCTCGATCCGGGCGCCGCGCTGGCCGGATGCCAGCACGGGTATCTCCAGGATGATTTCCCGCTGCGTCTTGCCGTCGAACATGGTGTTGGTCTGGCTCATCAGGGCGTAGTTGCCGAAATTTATGCGCGGGTTGGGCATCACGCCGGCACCTACCACGTCGGCTTGGGCCTGCTCGATGCGCTGCTTCAGAGTGGCGTAACGTGGGCTTTTGTCGCGCACTATGTTTAGGAGCTGCGAGATTGTTACCGATTTGGGGAGGTCTATTGCTTCGATGGACGAGGCGGTTGTGGCATTCAGGTAGAGTCCCACCGTCATGACATAAGCGATAGGTACCCGATACCAATACCATGACGCAAGGATTTTTCTGAATTGAGCCAGAGTCATTTACTGACCTCATCGAGGTCTAATGACTCTTCACCGGGTGAAAGCAAATGCTTTGGGGCAAGCAGAGAATAGATAACAGGAAGGACAAACATCGCAACCAGAAAGGTGGTGAACATCCCGCCGACAATGACAACGGCAAAGGGTTGCTGTGTTTCGCTGCCTATTCCCTTAGAGACAGCCATTGGCAGGAGTCCCAGCAAAGCAAGCATGGAGGCCATCAGGACAGGTCGCAGCCGTTCGGTTGCTCCAGCCCGGATCGCTTCGATCAGTTGCATGCCGGATTGACACCGTTCATTCGTGGCACTGAGTACCAGGAGTCCCATGAGCGAAACCTGGCCAAGAAGGGCGATGAAGCCAATTGTGGCACTGACTGAGAGCGGGATATGACGGAGCAAGAGGACGAAAACACCGCCGGTCATTGCAAACGGGGTGGAAAGCAGGATTGCTATGGAACTGATTGCTGATTGCAGTGCGGTGTAGAGGAGTCCGAATACGATTAAGACGGCGATTGGCACAACCACACTCAGGCGTCCCATGGCGCGCTGTTGGTTTTCAAATTCGCCGCCCCAGGCAAAAAAATGCCCTTCGGGCAATTTCACCTCACGCTGGACCACCTCAATGGCATCATGTATGACTGAACCTAAGTCTCTGTCCTTTACGTTAAATTTAAGGGCCAGAAATCGGATGTTGGATTCCCTATCTATGGACATACGGCTATTTTTTATGCCGATGTTGGCGATTTCCCGCAGTGGAATAAGTCCCCTACTGGCTGAGGGCATCATGAGTTTGCCAACCTGATCAAGATCACCTTGTTCATTACGTGAAAGGATGACGCGGATGGGAACCGGACGCTCGCTTTGCCACATATCGGTGAGTACCTTGCCAGAAAGACTGGTTTCAAGCGTTTCCAATGCGCTATCGACAGTGACGCCTTGTCTCGCTAAGGAGTCACGGTCAATTTGTATTTGAAGTTGAGGGACCTGTGAGTCTCGATATAACGCGAGGTCCGTTACGCCGCTTACCGTTCGTATCTTCTCTTTGGCGGCAAGTAGCGCTGTTCGCATTTTTTCGAGATCCGGTCCTTGAATCTTCAAGACGACCTTGCCTCTAACTCCGCTGACGGATTCTTCAACGTTATCCCTGATGGGTTGCGAAAAATTGAAGCCCACGCCGGGAATGGCAAGCAACGACTTCCTCATTTCTTCGACGAGTTGTCGTTTGTCCAAACCAGGCCGCCACTCGGATTGTGGTTTTAGATGAACAAAGTTGCGTCCCATGTTCACGCCTTCATTGTCCGTTCCATCCTCAGAGCGGCCTTGTTGGCTAAGAATGCTGAGTACTTCGGGAAATTCCAAGAGGCGTTTTCGAACATCCAGCAGAATGTTTTGACCACTTTCCAGGGCTACACTTGAAGGCATTTCTGAATAGATGTGAATATCGCCCTCGTCCAGTTCGGGTAGGAACTCCGTGCCTACTCGCATGAGCGCAACGCCGCCCGTTGCTAGCAGCAACAAGGCAGCCATGAGGGTAAGGAACCTGGCTTTGAGAACCAAGCCTAGGAGGCTGGAGTACAAGTGCCGAATCATGCTGAGAAAGCGTGGTTCCGCGACCATGAAATTCCGCTGGCGCATCAGCACGGCGCATAGGGCGGGCACCACGGTAAGGGCGAAGCTGAGCCCTCCCACTAGAGCGAAACTATAGGTCAGCGCAAGTGGTCGAAAAATTCGACCCTCGACCCGTTCTAGGGTAAACACGGGTAATAAGGCCGCGATGATAATCAACATCGCATAGAAAGTTGGGCGCGAGACATCCAGCGCAGACGTCGCGATCAGCTGGATCAATTCACGCTTGGAGTTTGGGCGATGTCGGTTTGACTTATGAATGATGTTCTCGACTACCACCACTGCACCGTCGAGGATGATGCCGAAGTCGATCGCGCCCATTGAAATCAGGTTGGCGGGAAGTCCTAGCTGGTATAGTCCTAAAAATGCGACTAACAGAGACAGTGGAATTACCACGGCAATTATCAGCGAGGCTTTTAGGCTGCGAAGGAAAAGCCATACGACGCCCACCACCAGAAGAAAGCCATGGAGGAGATTGTCGTAAACGGTGTGCAGGGTTCGATGGACCAATTCGGTGCGATCGAGAAAATGTACGACCCTCATGCCTGGCGGCAGCAAAGTGTGGTTGAGTTCTTCTACCCGTTCATGCAGGGCGTCGAGGACGCGCGAAGGATTCTGTCCACGCCGCAGTAATACGATGCCCTCTACTACCTCCTTGTGCTCATCCAGTCCAACAGAACCCTGACGAGGAGTAGCACCTTGGACCAGGCGCGAAACATCGCCAACTGTGACTGGGGTTCCCTCCGCACTTTTGAGGACGATTTTGCGGATATCCTCGGGAGAACTAAGCAACCCAACGCCACGGATGACCATTTGCTGGTCTCCATGTCTGAAAAAACCGGCGCCGATGTTGCGGTTCGAGTGAGTGATTGCCTGGTTGATGTCCTCTAGCGTCAGGTCGAAGGACTCCATGCGAATCGGATCTATCTCGATGTGAATTTCCTTGTAGAAGCCGCCAAAAGTCAGGACGTCCGCGACGCCCTGAACCTGCTTAAGAATTCGCGACACATTCCATTCCATTTCGGAGCGGAGTTCATACAAAGAATGGCGGTCGCTGATCAGGATGAATTTGTAGATCTCGCCCAGAGGGGTGTAATCGGGTGCCAGCCGGGGCTGAACCCCTTCCGGAAGATCGGCGCTCGCTAGGCGTTCAGTGACTAACGTGCGCGAATGAAAACTATCGACGCCGTCGTTGAACGTCAGTGTAATCAGAGATAACCCAAAAAGGCTTTGACTACGCATCTGCAACATGCCCGGCACACCGTTCAGAGCCCGTTCCAAGGGAATGGTGACCTGTCTTTCCACCTCCTCAGGGGCATAACCGGGCATGAGTGAAATGACTGTAACTTGGGTGTTCGTCACATCCGGGTAGGCCTCGATGGGCGTCTCCAGATAGGCATGTACGCCAAAAATGGCAATCACCAAGGCCACAACCAGTGTGGCCAGACGACGCTGTACACACTGAGAAATTAGATATTTCAGCATGAAATGAAGGTCTACAACATCAACCCGGCTTCCCCTCCGATGAGGAGGGTTCCCCCAACCACGATGCGTTCTCCGGGATTCAGACCCTTGATGATGGGGGTCATACCCTCGCGTCCCTGCCCGACCTGTACCTGCCTCTCTTCATAGGTGCCGGGTTTCTTCTCCACATACACCACGGTTTCTCGACCATTCCTGATGAGTATCGCCTCGCTGGGCAGTATGATCTGATTCGGCTCGGTGACCCGTATCGAGACACGCGCGTACATGCCTGGACGCAGAGCGACTTTCGGGTTCTCGACCTCGATATAGACGGAGGCGCGTCGGAGGTCGGTCTGTATGGCCGCGCTCTCGCCGACGACTCGGCCTTTGATCGGAACCTTGCCCGAGGCCAGTTCAATTGAGACTTTGGCGCCTATTTCGACCAGCAGCAAATCCTTTTCGAACACATCGGCCACGATCCAGGCAGCCGAGGGCTTGCCGAGATCGAACAAAGGGGAAGACGGCGCCACGGTCGACCCCACCGAGACATGAGCCTTGATGACCGTGCTGTCCATCGGCGCCCGCACCGTGACTTCGTTGGCGGCGCCATCGCCGAGCAGGCGCAACGTGTCCCGGCTCCGTTCGAACTCCGTCCGCGCCTGCTTGAGTTGCGTCTCGGCGGCCACCCGCTCGATTTCCAGCCCCACGCCCGCTTGTTGCATCTCCAGTTGGCGACGGTAGTAGTCCTCCGCCCGGGCCAGTTCGGCCTGGTCCCGGTAGAATTCCGAACGAATCTGGGTCGCCTCGGCGCTGGCCAGTGTGGCCAACGGTGCGCCGGCTTTGATGTGGTCGCCGATCTGCACAAAAATTTTCGTGATGCGTCCGCTGACCAGGGTGCCGGCCGTTGATACCCCCTGAGTACGGAATTCGACATGCGCCGGCGCGTTGATGGTGCTGGCCGTCGACTGGGGCTGGATTTCCCTGACGGTAATGTAGGGCAGCGACTCGGGACGCAGGGTTACCGTACGATGCCCCGGGGATAGATCAATCGGCCCCAGCGCCGGCGGTTCTTGGGGCTTTTCGTTCGATATGGCCAAAGCCATGAATGCCAGATGCGATACCGCCAGCCACACTAATCTAATTCTTCTAAAGTACATCGAGTCTGCTGGTGGGGATATATGGTATCATGTCGATAGTAAACAATAACATTGTAAACTATCTGACGAAAATAATAACGAAGACTGAGTTTTTAATCGCATCAACCCGTAGCGAGGGTCAAGCCGAATTCGGATTCATCGCGTCAAGCCGACCACCGCCAATATTGGCAAAACACATGGGTTTGCTAATTCTCTGCCGGAAAGCCAGGATTCAGGCTTGGAACGGGGTGGGGTGGAGTGTAGGGACTGGGGCCGTCCAGCCGTACTACCGGGACATCCGGCTTGGCGTTATAGGTAACTGGTTAGGTAAAGCTGCATTTGAAATCCCCTGACCCCAGACCTCTCTTGGAAAGTGAGGTTGCGGAATGTCGCCTTCCTAACACAATAATCTACTATACCAACTCCCTCCTGAAATGTCTTCCCAGAGCCAAAACTCAGAGGCGTGTGGGACCATTCTTTTTCAGCGCCGAGTGAGCGAGTGGTTGCATATTTGGGTTCCTTCCCAACTTCTGTAGCCCTGTAGCTAGCAAACCATGGGCCATGATCGAGCATTCTAAGCGCCGAGCAGGGATCAAATTTGCCTGCCAAACCGCGGGCGCTTCATCACGCCGGCAAGCTACTACGCCACCACCCTGCATGAGCTTGCCCACTGGACAGGCCACGAAACCCGCCTGGCCCGCAATTCGGCAAACGCTTTGGGGATAACGCCTACGCCTTTGAAAAATTGGTGGCCGAGCTTGGCGCGGCCTTCGTGGTTGGTCATGTGGGTTTTGTGAATGCCGCCAATGCCACCCGGCGTTAGGCTTTGCCCGGTTTCGCTAAACCCGTGTCGTGTAGTCATGTTTCTACATTAACCTCGTTTCCTGTAGAATCCGCAGCGGACGGAGCAACCCACCATCGAGGTGTCCAATGACCATCACCACGCTATCCAGCCGAGAATTCAACCAGGACGCCAGTCGGGCCAAAAAAGCCGCGCGCAACGGGCCTGTGTTTATCACCGATCGGGGACGGCCCGCCCATGTATTATTGACCATCGAGGAATATTGGCGGATCACCGCCACCCAGGCCACCATTGCCGACCTGCTGGCGATGCCGGATGCCGCCGACATTGATTTTGAACCGCCCCGTTTGTCTGGCGGACTGTACCGCCCGGCGGACTTGTCCTGATGTACTTGCTCGATACGAATGTCGTTTCAGAATTGCGCAAAGCGCAGTCGGGGAGGGCGGACAGGCAGGTCAAGGCATGGGCCGACAGCGTCGCGGCATCCAGCCTGTTTTTGTCGGCGATTTCCATTTTGGAACTGGAAACCGGCGTCTTGCTCGTCGAACGGCGCGACCCGCAACAAGGGGCGATGCTCCGCGCCTGGCTCGATCACCGGGTTTTGCCCGCCTTTGCCGGGCGCGTCCTCGCCGTCGATACCGCCGTCGCGCAATGCTGCGCCAAACTGCATGTGCCAGACCCCCGCGCTGAGCGCGATGCCCTCATCGCCGCCACCGCGATAGTTCACGGTATGATGCTCGTCACTCGGAACGTGGACGACTTCAAGCCCACTGGCACGGCAATCCTCAATCCTTGGCGGCCATAAAGCATCCGCCTCGCATTCGTCATCCCCAAACCCGATAAGCCTTTCGGCTAGGCTTTGCATCTATTCAAACGAAGGTTTTTACTGATTCGATGTGCTGTCTTTAAGATAAGTCTATTTGGATGCAAAGCGTATCCGTTTAATAGGATTTCCAGCATTTCCCGGAAAAGTGGCAGGAATGAAGGAAAAACAGCCGATTTACCCCATGGCGGATGAGCGGCCAGAACTGGCCGGGGTCTTCGAGGAGGTCTACCAGCGCGTGGCGGGGCAACCGACCGGGGAAACGGCGCGAATCCTGACCGCTTTCGCCGCCTCGCTGGCGGACGGCGAGGAATTAACCACCGCTACTTTCTTGTTTTCTTCCTTTTCGCCTGAAAGCCGCTCCGGTATTACGGGGCGATGTATTCCATGACTTAAAACGCGACGGCGAACCCCATGTAGCTGATCAGTGCGGGGGTATACTGGTTGATGCCGGCACTGGATTGTCCAAAGATCGCCAGGCGCGAGTTTACGGTCCAGACAAATCCGCCGCCCACGGCGCTTTGTTCGAGACTGGATAACTGATTGAAAGGGGAGTCCGACGCTGTTCTGGTTTCGGGCAATCGCGGCAGGGTCATGGCGTTGACGAATCCATGCACGAAAAGGGCGAAGTCTTCGTCGAAGAAATCGTGCTGAAGGGCCCATTGAAAGCTGAACTTCCATTCATTTTCTTGAAGATAGTTCTGTATGCGAACCGCGCCGATGTTGTATTCCAGGTCGATATCCCACGGCAACGACTGATCGAAATTGAACGTGAAACCAGGCTGGGTTCCGCCATTGGTCGCGGCGTTCCCCAGCCACTGGGTCTGGAGATAGGCTTCGAAGCCCGTGGCGGGCACGTGGATGTCGGGCTTCTCCGTCCACAATTGGATCTTGGTATCGAAGGCGAGAGGGGAGAACGACCAGGAGTTGTAGGGGGTTCCGGTCCAGGTAGGGCCATTGGCGAACAGGCGCAATTCGATGTTGTCGGTAGCCCCGTAGCGGAGCAGGAATTCCATGTTGTATTGTTCGGCGCTGCCTTGGGCCAGGCCGTAATAGGCGAAAGGCGAAAATTCCACATAGGCCCGCCCTGCCGGCAGCGTGAAGGCGCTGTTCGGAAAATTGGCGAGATCGGCCCCCGGGTTGGCGATGTCGGGATAACGGCGCCAGGTTTCGATGTACTCCGGCATTCGCGCCCGCGAGCGGTTATAACGCCCCTTCAGAAACATGTCGGTGTCCTGATTGGAGTAGCGGGTCGTGTAGTGCTTGAATTGGGCGTACTCCTCGAAATGGGGTCTTTGCGGGAGAGGCGTCGCATTCTGTGTCATGCCCTTGAGCCACAGGGTCCGTGCTTCATGTCGTCCATAGGCGCGAAAGATCTCGAACTCCCGGTCACGGTGCGGGGCGATGACCAGGGGCTCCGGCATTGTCTCGGTCTTGGCCTCGGGGTTCTCGTCGAGAAAAGGCTCCGGCTCGAAAGGCGCGGCCCCGATCGATGAGGATGTCAGGAGTAGACTGGCCGCCAGGGCCGGCTTGAAGAATATGCCGCGTTTCCAGATAGGCACAACGGACAGCCCGGGGCGGATGTCTGGAATCACTTGAGGAGCGGGATTTCTTCCTCGATCCCGGCTTCGATGAAGGCGCTGATCTTTCCTTCGATCTGGACGAAACGAGCCAGATCGCGCGGCGCCAGCACCTTGCCCATTTCCAGGATCGCCCGCCTGTAGATACGGGCGTGTTCATTCTCCAGGTCCAGCTTGCCCTGGATATATTCCAAGGCATCGGCATCGCTCATGTTGTTGAAGTTCTCGCCGAGCTTGATCAGGATGCCATGGCGCTTTTCCCTGAGGACATCGAGTTCCTTCTGAAATTTGTCATAGAGCGGCCAGAAACCGGCCGCCGTCTCGGGTTTCAATTGGAGGTTGTCGCCGACCAGCTTGCGCCGGTAGGCGGAAAGGGATTCTTCGGACAGGAGGGGAGTTGCCGGATAAGCAACCGCCGGCGTCGAGCCGGCGGGGGAGGTAGTGGCAATGAGGGTGTGCTGGCCGCGCGACGGCGACTTCCAGTGCTCTCCCTTGCGGTGAGGGGAAGGCGGCAGGAATCCCTCCAGCCGCGGCTGACTCTCCGGATGGGGATTGTCGCCCGCGGCATGAGAGGTCAGCGCCGGGACCAGGGCCAGCCAGGTAAGGCGCCGACGCCACACGCGGCTTATTCCTTGGGCGGTTTATCGACGTAGTTGACGAAGCGGCGAACGTTGGAGGCGAATTTTTTCCAGCCGGACAACGCCTCGCCCTCGGCCTTTACCTTTTCGGCCTTGGGTGGTGCAGGCGTCTTGAGCGCGGGTTTCGGAGCCGCGGCCGGAATGGGGGCCACGGGCGTCGCCACCGGTTCGGGTTCTGGCAGGGTCGCGGAGACCACCGGCTCGGGTTGGCTGTCGGCCATCGGTGCGCCGGTGGGTTGGGTATTCAGCGAATCAATGTAGGACTGCACCTTGCTGTGAGTTCGCAATGGAGCCATGGCCGGCGGAGGCGTTTCCACACGAGGCGGCATGACCGGTGGGGGAGGCGCCTGTGTGGCGGCTGACGCAACGGGTGTTTCGATGCGGGGTGCCGCGTCGATCCGGGGCGTCAGGGGAGCCACGGTCGGAGGCGGAGTGGCGCTGGCCTGCTGGCTCGGGGTCATCATGACCAGGCCCGATTTGGGCGCGGCCGCTTCGGTCGGCAGACCACGCGCTTGCAGCAGGGCGTGCGCCGCCGCCAGTCGTGCCACGGGGACGCGGTGCGGCGAGCATGACACATAATTGATGCCGATCTCATGACAGAACCGGATGGAGTCGGGATCGCCCCCTTGCTCGCCGCATATGCCTACCTTCAGGTTCGGGTTGGTGGAACGGCCCGAGGTCACGGTCATCTGCATCAATACGCCGACGCCCTTGATGTCCAGGGTCTCGAAGGGGTTGTCGTGCAGGATGCCGGTATCGGTGTAGAGAGGCAGGAACTTGTTCTCGGCGTCCTCGCGGGAGAAGGAATAGGCCGCCTGGGTCAAGTCGTTGGTGCCGAATGAGAAGAACTCGGCCAGATTCGCCAGGTCGGCGGCGCGCGTGCAAGCCCGCACCGTCTCGATCATGGTGCCGAACTTGAAGGTCAGGTTGATGCCGTGGTGTCTTTCGACCTCCGCGCGGACCTTGTCGACGCTGGCGCGGACCCGCTTCAGCTCCTGCACCGTGATGACCTGGGGCACCATGATTTCCGGGCACACCGGGATGCCGGCCTTCAAACAGACCGCTTCGGCTTCCAGGATGGCGCGAATCTGCATCTCGTAGATTTCGGGGTAGGTGATGCCGAGGCGCACGCCGCGATGACCAAGCATGGGGTTGACTTCGTGCAGATCGCGGACTTTCTTCAACATCAGCTCTTTCTTGGCGATGATGCTGTTGACGTGATCCTCGTTGATGCCGCCGTCGGCGCCTTGCGACTGGCTGAGGGCATTCATCGCGGCCAGCGCGCTGGTGCGACCTTTGACGGCCAGACGGTATTCCTTGAGCGCCTCGATTTCGTCCAGCAACTGCGCCTCGCTGGGCAGGAATTCATGCATGGGCGGGTCGAGCAGACGCACCGTGACCGGGCTGGGCGAAACGATCCGGAACATCTCCTCGAAGTCATGACGCTGCATCGGCAGCAGTTTGTCCAGCGCGGCCTGGCGTTCCTCCAGGGTGCGCGCCATGATCATCTCGACGACCACCGGCAGACGTTCCACCGCGTTGAACATGCGTTCGGTGCGGCACAGGCCGATGCCCTTGGCCCCGTATTTGACGGCGACGCGGGCCATGTCGGGCGTATCGCCGTTGGCCATGACTTTCAATCGGGCTTTTTCATCGGCCCAGCTCAACAGGGTGTTCAGCTCATCGGAAAATTCCGGCGGCAGGGTGGGGATTTCGCCCAGGTAGACGTAGCCGTTGGAGCCGTCTATGGTGATGATGTCGCCTTCGCGCAAGGTGATGTCGCCCACCTTGGCCACACGGGCGCGGCTGTCGACCATGATGCCTTCCGCGCCCGCCACGCAGGCCTTGCCCATGCCGCGCGCGACGACGGCGGCGTGCGAAGTTTTTCCGCCGCGGCTGGTGAGAATGCCCTGGGAGGCGAAGAAGCCGTGGATGTCCTCGGGTTTGGTCTCCTCGCGCACCAGGATGACCTTTTCGCCGGCCCGGCCCAGCATCTCGGCCTGATCGGCGTCGAACACGCAGCGGCCGCTGGCGGCGCCTGGCGAGGCCGGAAGGCCCTGGGCCAATGAGACCTGGTTGTGTAGGGGATCGAGCCTGGGATGCAGCAATTGTTCGAGCAGCGACGGGTTGACGCGCAACAGGGACTGGTCCTTGCTGATGAGCCCCTCCGCGTACATTTCCACGGAGGTGCGCACCATGGCGGTGGCGTTCATCTTGCCGTTGCGGGTTTGCAGGCAGTAGAGAATGCCCTTCTCGATGGTGTACTCGTAGTCCTGGACTTCCCGGTAATGCGACTCCAGCTTGTTCCGCAGCTCGACGAGTTGGCGGTAGAGATCGGGCATTTCGTGCGCCATCTCGGATACGGGCTTGGGGGTGCGGATGCCGGCGACGACGTCCTCGCCCTGGGCGTTGACCAGGTATTCGCCGTACATCTCGTTTTCGCCGGTGCCGGGGTTGCGGGTGAAGCCGACGCCGGTGGCGCAGTCGTTGCCCATGTTGCCGAACACCATGGTGACGACGTTGACGGCGGTGCCGTTGGCCATGTCCGGCGTGATGTTGAATTCGCGGCGGTAATCGACGGCCCGCTTGCCCATCCAGGAGTTGAAGACGGCGCGAATGCTGATTTCGAGCTGCTCCAGCACATTCTCGGGGAAGGGCTTGCCGGTTTCACGCAGCACGACGCCGAGGAATCGCTCGCAGGCATCGCGCAGATGCTCGGCGTCCAGGGCGATATCCGCCTTCACGCCGGCGGCGCGTTTGACGGCTTCGAATTCGGTGTCGAAGTGTTCTTCCTTGACGCCAAGGGCCACCTTGCCGAAGAGCTGAATGAAGCGGCGGTAGGCGTCATAACCGAAACGGGTGTTGCCCGTCTGCTGAATCAGCCCATTCAGGGTGGTCTGGTTGAGCCCCAGGTTCAATATCGTGTCCATCATGCCCGGCATGGACATGGCGGAACCGGAGCGTACCGAGACGAGCAGCGGATTGGACTCGCCGCCGAATTTCTTGCCTGTTTGCAGTTCCAGTGCCTGGATGTTGCGCAGCACTTGTTCCATCAACTGAGGCGGCATGACGCCCTGGTCGAGGTATTCGAGGCAGGCTTCGGTGGTGATGACGAAACCGGGAGGGACGTTCAAGCCGATCTGGGTCATTTCGCAGAGGTTGGCCCCCTTCCCGCCCAGCAGCCGTTTGTCCTTGCCGTCTCCCTCGTTGAATGAGTAGACATAACGCTTGTTCATGATGATTCCTCGGAGTGCTTGAAATTTGAGCGAATGTTTGAATTCCATACCCTCATTCTATCGTGGGTCCTTTTTCAAACGATGAATTTCTGCATGTTGTAAAACGCGCAGTTGCGCGGCGGCTTTGATCAAATTCAGCTTGGCGACGTCGCGATCCTGGACCAGATGCGTTTCGTGAAGGACCCGTTCGGCTTCGCGGCGCGCCTCGCTGGCGCGGTCCTGGTCGATTTCGGTGCTGCGCAGCACTTGGTCGGCCAGAATGGTCACGTGGCTGTCCTTGACTTCCATGAACCCGCCGGAAACATAGTAGAAATGGTCCGCTCCCATGGACGGCCGCAGTCGAATGGAGCCCGGCCGCAGGGAAGTCAGCAGCGGAGCATGGCGCGGCAGAATGCAGACTTCGCCGAATGCGGCGGGAGCCGTCACTTTGAAGCAGGAACCGGAAAAAATCAGCCGGGCGACATCGGCAATGTCGACCTGAATTTGGGAACTCGATGTTTGCATCAAATCTTGATTTTTGATTGGCTCAAGTCAAAACCGGCCTGCCGAATGGCCAGCAGGATGATGGGTACCGCGCTGTCGGCGGAAATCCGATCGGTATTGATGATCAGGTCGAAGTTCTTGGCATAGTTTAGCGAGCAATGTTCGTAGCTGTCCTTGAACAGGTTTTCGATGGACTTGTGCCGCTTGTTATTGATTTCGTAAACCTTGCGCTCCGCAACGTCCAGGCTGAGTCCGAATTCCTGGGCGATGCGCTTCGCGCAGATCACGCGCGACCCGACGATGCGGACCCGAAACGTGCGTTTTCCGGAAAGGATCAAATGGGCGCCTCTCCCTACCAGTACACAATCTTTTTGCGACAGTTCCATGACGGATTCGAACAAGGCCCTTCGGTAGGTTTCGAGATAGCCCCCGCTTCCAGTCAACAGACTGAAAATCAGATTGGAGATGCTGGAAGAGCCCAAATCGTCCATCTCGCTAAAGCGGATGGGATCCACGCCGGCCTTGCCGGCGGCGACTTCAAGGATCCGTCGGTCATACAGGGGCACTCCGAGTTCCTCCGCCAGTTTTTTGGCAATGGCGTCGCCATCCGCGCCATAGTCGCGGGATACCGTTACAATTAAGGGTTGATGAGGCTTTTTCCGGCTTTTTTGGGATAGGGCCTCGTCCTTGGCAATCAATTTGCTCAGGAACGTATAGGGGTCGGTGTCGGACATGCCGTTCTCTCCATCGTCAATTTTGTTGCCATCATGTCAGTCACTCCGGTATTGCCTGGGCCGGCTAGCCAAAGGCCGTCGTTCAAGCTCATGAGAATCGTCGGAAAGCATCGCGGGTGTCTTCGCTTCGATCAGATATTCGGGTAGTGGCGCCTGGTAAGACCTTGCGGCATCGATACGAGGCATCCGCCGCGCGCCAAAACGCGCGGTGTCCGCGCGGGCAAAGGGTTCGGCCGTCACCGGCGGGATCATTGCCACCCATCAGACGGTGACGATCACGCGAACCGCGTCCAGCCGATGCCGGCCCGCCTGAATGCATTCGTGCATTTTCAGGACATTCGCCTTGAGTTGATCCAATTCCTCCTTGCGGACGCAAGGATTGACCTTACGCAGGGCCGCCAGCCGCTTGAGTTCCAGCGTCATGGAGTCGAGCATCCGTTTGGCGCTGGCTTCGACAAACGCCGGGACCCGGTCCCTGGCCCTGGCATCCGCCAATCGAATGGCGCGTTCGATCGGCTTGCGCTGAGCGCGCAGCAAATCCAGGGCATGCTCGCGGTCGAACTGTCTGTGCATGGGTTCGAAGCCGTTGCCGAAAAGATCGCTCAGATCGCTGCCCTCGTGATCGACCAGCGTGCGGATCGGAACGGGCGGGAAGAACCGGGCGATGTTCAGGCGTTTGGGCGCCGCGCAGTCGACTACGTGGAAGCACTCGATCAACAACTGCCCCGGGTCGAGGTCCTCGTGTCGCAACACATTCAGCGCGGCGTTGCCGTATTCGCTGTTGAGGATGATGTCCATCGCCCCTCGCACCATGGGATGTTCCCAGGTCAGGAATAGGAGGTCCTCACGGGCCAGGGCCTGGCGGCGATCCAGCGTGATGGTGACGCCTTCGTCTGGGAGTTCCGGAAATTGCATGCGCATGTGTTCGCCGGGGCGCAAAATGTGGCATAGCGCCGAATGCTCCTCGATGCTGACCCCATAGGCATCGAAGACACGTTCCAGCCAGGGCCAGAGCGTGGCGTCGGCATCCTGTTCCAGAAGCCGTTCGACCAGGAATTGGGCTTCGTCCTCGCGGCAGGAATTCAGTTCGAGCAGCCGGTCTCGGCCTTCGTGCAGCATGGCCTGCGTTATACGGGAAAGCTCGCCGGCCTCGAGAATCAGGGCGTCCTCCCGCGCCGGGTCAGGGTTGGTCAATAGGGTCCGCAGCCGGTCGCCGAGTCGGGTGTGGACGGCTTGCGCGGCCGGATTCAACCGTTCGAAGGCATCCAGACTTTCGTGATACCAGCGATACAGGGTTTGCTGGGGGCTGTTCGCGAAGTAACCCAGATGAATCCGGATGGTCTCGGTCTGACCGATGCGGTCGAGACGGCCGATGCGTTGCTCCAACAGATCGGGGTTGAACGGCAGGTCGAACAGTATCAGATGATGGGTGAACTGGAAGTTGCGGCCTTCGCTGCCGATTTCCGAACAGACCAGCACCTGGGCGCCATCCTCGCTGTCCGCGAACCAGGCGGCGGCCCGGTCGCGGGAAATGAGGTTGAGCCCTTCGTGAAAGACAGCGGCGCGGATGCCCGCCAGCCGCAACGCATCCTCCAGGTCCATGGCCGTTCGACCGCGCGCGCATATCACCAGGGCCTTGGCCGGCCGGATCTTTTTCAGCGTTGCGATCAGCCAATCGACCCGGGGGTCGTTTCGCCACCACGGCAGACCCGGCTGGTCTCCCGTCGATACCAGACTCTCCGGTTGGAGTCGCTGTTCGACGGAGAGCACTGGCCGACGGTAAGCCGTCTCGTAGTGCGCGGGTAACGGCAGCGCCGTCGGTATCAATTCGCGGCCAGGAAAACCCTTGACGGTCGACCGCGTATTGCGGAACAGGATCCGGCCCGTGCCATGACGATCCAGCAACAGGCGTGTGAGTTCTTCACGGGCCGTTTCGCTGTTCTCCGGGTCGTCCAGGCGATCCAGCAAATCGTCGGCCAGATCCCGGGCCAGCAATGCCTTCAAGCGAAGCGCCTGGTCCTTGTTCAGCTTGGGTTCATCCAGCAGATGCTGGATGACATCCGCCAGGGCGGCATAGTCCGCTTCCTCGGCCAGGAACCGTTCGTAGTCGTGGAACCGGTCGGGGTCCAGCAGGCGCAGGCGCGCAAAATGACTTTCCTTGCCCAGTTGCTCCGGTGTCGCCGTCAACAGCAGCAGGCCGGGGACTTGGGCGCCCAACGCTTCGACCAAGGCATATTCGGGGCTGGCGGATTCCCGCGACCAGCCAAGATGATGCGCCTCGTCGACCACGCAGAGGTCCCAACCCGCCATGACCGCGTGCGTCTGATGCCGAGTATCCGCCATCAGGAAATCCAGGCTGCACAGCACGAGTTGCTCGCTCTGAAACGGATTGTCTGCCGTGGTTTCCAGGTAGCGTTCGGCATCGAAGAGACTGAACCGCAGGTTGAAACGCCGCCGCATTTCCACCAGCCATTGATGCAGCAGCGGTTCGGGGACCACGATCATTACCCGTTCGGCGCGACCGGTCAGAAGCTGATGATGGATGATCAGACCCGCCTCGATCGTCTTGCCCAGCCCGACTTCGTCCGCGAGCAGCACGCGCGGCGCTACGCGACGAGAGACCTCGTGGGCGATGAAAAGCTGGTGAGGTATCGGGCTGGTGCGTCCGCCACATAGGCCTCGGACTGGGGAGTTCTCCAGCCGGGCGATCAAACTCAGGGTTTCATGCCGCAGGTTGAACAGTTCGGCGCTATCCAGTTGGCCGGTAAACAGTCTGTCCTGCGGTTTGTTGAATTGAAGAAATGGGTTGAGTCCCATCTCCTCCAGGCTGACGGCTTCACCTTCCTCGTCGACGCCGTCGTAGGTGAGTATGCCGCCCTCGTCGCGGACGCTTTCGACGCTCATCGACCAGCCATCCTGACTTTGAATCTGATCGCCCGGTGCGAATCGAACCCGGGCCAGAGGTGCGTTCCGTGTGGCATAGGTGCGCCTGTCGCCGGCGGCCACGAATAGTATCGTGACGCGATTCCCTTCCACCGAGAGAACGATGCCGAGGCCTAATTCAGGTTCTGTTTCGCTGATCCAGCGTTGTCCCGGTACGAATGCAGGCAAAATGATTGGCTCCCGTGTCCGATTAATAGGGCGGGATTATAGCGGAGGGCGTCATTGGTATCGCTTCGCTGGTCGGGTAGTCGGCCATTTCATATCGCTTGCTCACGGTATGTCATCGTATAAAAAGAACCCGCCACGGGGGCGGGTTCAGGGTCCTTTTCGGATGGGTGCGGAATTAGCGAAATAAGCAAGTGGCGGATTTTTCGTTAGTGCCAATTTCGTTAATTCAGGGAATGTGTTTCCGTACCCATTCCATCTCTGTCCGCCCTGTCCCGTGGAGGGGCTTGGCGTTCCATGCGGCCTAGTCGAGTGCCGTGATTTCCACCGTGCCGACGCCGCGAATGCCGATCGCGCGGGCGGCCGCCTGGGAGAGGTCGATCAGCCGTCCGCGATGGAAGGGTCCGCGGTCGTTGATCTTGACCACGACGGACTCATTATTGGCCAGATTGGTGACCAGCGCCCTGGAATGTAGAGGCAGGGTTTTATGAGCGGCGGTTAAGGCGTGCTTGTTGAAACGCTCGCCGGATGCGGTCCGATGTCCATGGAAACCGGGTCCGTACCAGGAGGCGTGTCCCGTGGCTTGATAGGCCAGGGCCGGTCCACTGACGCCAAACGTAAGGGCTAATGCGAGATTTTTGATCATGGTTACCTCGATCATGGTTTACGCCATCCAAATGAGGGTCTGAACGGCATGGGTTGATGCAAGGCCGCAGTCAAGGCTTCCCAACGGAAAGGGTTGCGTCATGAGTCCGGCATTGCGGTTTTCAGCGCGAAGCTGAAATTTTTGCGTCTTCCCGTGCCGACTTGATGGGATCGGCAGGGTTGGCGGTCGGCTTAGTCAGCGGTCGCAAACTTTAACCGTAACTAATTGAAAGCATTAGATGCTTGTTTGTGGAATTCCATTATATGGCCTGAACTCCGAGATTGCAACCTCCTCCTCCCAACACTCCTCCTCCAGCAATAGCTGTTATGGCTCGCCGTGATGTGCCTTTGAGTGGACGTCCTGGATTGGATTGCATGGAAGCTAAGCCGCCAGTCAATCATCCTAGAAACGGCGGTTGGGCGTGTTCGAGAGTGCGGTTCCCGATCTGTCCGGCAAGGCGCGACGACGCGCAGGGCAGCCCCCTGTCAGGAGGAGCGACGCAGCCAGGCGGCTCGGGAACCGTGCTCTCGGGCACGCAGCGGCCTCACCCAGCCGGCGAGCCCCAATCGCGAGGCACTTCTAGTCATCGCAGGCACTTAAGTATCAGATGAAGCGGCCTGCCTGCCGGCAGGCAGGTCAACCGCCGTTTCTAGGATGATGGCTTATCGGGTGTGAGAGAGGGCAATCGAGATGGGCTGATTATCTCGGCAAATCGAACAGCCCTCACGGGAATGGCGAATGTCCGGCGATGGCGAACCGCAGCCGGACTGAC
>Ga0233420_10000454_pt1 | contig 17431 bp, 11 predicted proteins | sample Watercolumn_Mata_4_FD_183009 | JGI IMG/M metagenome (GOLD analysis project Ga0233420, IMG submission 183009) | Freshwater microbial communities from Lake Matano, South Sulawesi, Indonesia - Watercolumn_Matano_2014_102_MG | ecosystem: Environmental > Aquatic > Freshwater > Lake | place...
TACGTCACCTCTTCAAACGCTTCCGCAGGCGGCATCATCACCGGCACCGGAATCGGACCAAAGAAACTCCAAAGTATCATCGGAATTATGAAAGCATATACTACTCGTGTCGGCGAAGGACCATTCCCGACAGAACTACTAGATGACCTCGGCGAAAAAATTCGCACAATCGGCGGAGAATTCGGCGCTACCACAGGCCGTCCACGCAGATGCGGCTGGTTTGACGCTGTCGTCGGAAAGTACAGCGTGATGATCAATAGTTTAACTTCAATCAATCTCACCAAGCTCGATGTCCTCACAGGATTACCAACTCTTAAAATCGGCGTTGGCTACAAATACATGGACGAACAACTAAAATCTTTCCCTGCTAGTTTGGAAATTCTGAAAGACATCGAAGTCGATTACATTGAAATGCCGGGCTGGACCGAAGACCTAAGCAAAATCCGAAAATTCGAAGACCTTCCAAAAAACGCTCAAGCCTACATTTCTAAAATAGAAGAGCTAATCAGCTGCCCTGCAAAATTCATCGGAGTCGGAATCGAAAGAGGAGATATGATTTTTAGAGACTAGACTGCAATTGCATATTCTCCTGCTGAAATTCTGTGATTCTTGGCCTGGCTCCAAATTCTGCCAGCTTCTTTCACGAATTCCAAATATCTAGCTTGTCTCGGAGGCATTCCTGTCATCGGACTTAAATTTTCTAATCTACTTACAAAAACATCCCTACCCATACTAGAGTCAATAGACGAATCGGTTATTGAAGCGACATTAGTTTTCCTATCTTTTTGGATTGAATAAACACATGGGAACACTCTACCTTTTAAGTCAGACCCGTCAGGATAACTCAATTGCAACACCCACATTGGCAATTTTTGATTATCCGTTAACAAATAACAGTTAACTATACTCTTCTCCTCATCATATTCAATTCTATAAGCAGGCTTTGATTTTGTACCATCTTGTAATTGCCAACAAAAATCAATCGTTTTGCCGCCCTCTCTTGGGATTCCAACTAATCCAATTGGCCCATTATAAGGCAATTCCATTACGTGTTCATTGTCTTCATTGCCAAAACGTGTCACAAGCGTTAATTTCGGCTGAACCTTACTTTTTCTATGTTTTTTACCTCCTGCATTTTTCCCTATATTCCAAACTTTCAAAGAATGATCAGCATCAAACAATCTCGTACTCGCTCTTCTAGCAGAAAGAGCTTTTTTCGCGGAAATAGCCACTCTTACACAACGTATTTTAGCTTCCAATATTCTTTTTAGATAAGCCTGTTCTCCCCCGGGTTTAAATTCATCTCCCTTTAGTATTCTAGCATATTTATCCAGCAATTTATGCAATTTTCCTGGGAAATAACGCTGCATATAATCAAGAACTCTTGCATTGGCCAATCTCCCATCAGAATCTTTCTTGGTTAGAATCGTTAAAAGCAAAACAAAAAGTCTCAATTTGTCAGCCGAAAACAAAATCCATCCCTCCTTCATCAAAGCCTCCATATCAACATCCTCTGGAAAAAGATCCTCGTCTCCAAATCCAAATTGTCTTTCATATACCTTCCTAACCTCCTCATCAACATCTCTAATATCATCGAAAGGATCAACTACAGATCTAAATCCAAAATCATATTTATCATTAGAAACAGCCGAAATCAAATCCATCACAAAATTATCGAACCCATTTTCAACCCCCAATTTATTAAACAATAATGCTCTTCGAGATTTCTCATACAACTCATGATCAGCCTCATATTCATCCCTAGGCATATAAGCCAATATCTGAGCCTCCACATCAATTGATCTTGTCACAGGTTCGCCGTCTTCATCAGTAATTCCATTGTCATAAGATGAAGATTTATATTTAAAATTGAAATGGATTCCCCTATGCGCTCCTTTACTAGCTTCATTAGTTTTCCCGGTATCAACAGAATAATCCAAATTGTTAGGATCTACATCATCTCCCAATCTAGCCATCATTAAGCCCAAAACTTTCTCCATGGCTGCTTCTGTCTTTTCTTCATTAAAACTACCATCTCCATCATAACAATCTTCCTTTTTTAAAAAGATTCTCATTCTGGCAAAATCTCCAATTTCAGTAGTATCATACAGATCTTTACGGAAAATTTTATCTATCGTTGAATAAACCGGCTTCCCCTCAGCAACTTCTACTCTATCAACTTCCATCCCAAAATTATCTTCTTCAAAATTAGGAATAGGCTTGCAATCTGGATCTCTAGGTGGATTCATATAACAACGACCATTGGGTAAACTCATACAGAAATCAACCATTTCCTCTCTTAAATTTCTAGAATTATGGACATAAGAAGCAGTATTCACTTCACTCTCATGTAAAAGCATTATATGCATCACTTTTAAAAACAAGTGGGCCTTCTTTAAAAGATCAAAAGATCTTTCATCCACAGGCAATCGATTGGCATACCCTTGCAATTCTGCCACAGAAGCACATTCAGATAACTCTCTTCCCAAAAAAGAAATACCAGACCCAAATTTTGCATCAGCTTCTTGCTTAAAAGTTGCGTCGATATAGGCCTTCGCCTTTTTCATCAAATCACTCAAAAATTCCCCCTCTGAAAGTCCAGACCATCTAGATTGCCATGTTTTTCTAAGATCCATAACCAAGGCTGCAACCTTCCCATGTAAAAGTTGCTCAAAATGCTTTGAAGGTAAAACCCCGGATCTAAAAATAGAAGTTCTGGGATCATTGATCAAATCTTCAGCTCTTGAATCTCTAAATGCACTCTCAATTAAACTTTTATCAACTCCCAAGTAAAATTCGTTTTTCGGATCGGAATCAGAAAAAACACTAACTACAACATTCATATCAAGTCCGGATTTAGAAGCATATCTATTCGCAAAAGCTTCGATTTTCTCAGCAACAGCCGGATTAGCAACATTCATTCTAAATCCAAAAATCGTACTTAGGATCCTAATCGTATCAGCTATTAATTTATTTCTTTTGAGTTCATCAGCTTCAGCCTTACCTTTTGCTTTAACTATAATTGTATGAGCTTTAGGACTAGGCCTAACTTGAACAGATGGACGTAATGGCAACTCAGGAAGAGTCGCTACCGCTCTTTGGCGAATTTTCTCAGCCATGCCTGCAATACGAGCTACTGATCGACGATCTTCTAACCTAGTTAGCTCTTCTCGATGCACTCCAGCACCAGCCATCCCCTCAAAGAGAAGAGTCATAAACTCTTCAGTTTCTCTTAAAGCACGTCTAACTTGCTCAGTAGTTAATCCAGGAGCTGGATTATTAGCTGCACTCACGCCTATCGCAACACTATCAGCCTCATCAATAACAACCCCTGGAAGAACAGGAGCCATTCTTTGCGCAAGATCTCCAATCAAGTTAGTCATTCCAATACAAAGGCCATTTCCTAAACTTAGACCTAAATCTTCACCCTCTTCACCTTTATTTCCCTCATTAGAGTTTTCACTCATTAAACACAATAGTTATACTCATAAATTAAGTATGTAAAATATAACAAAAATCCAAGATTGTCAACAAGGATATCATGGTGGGCGCCAAGGGAGTCGAACCCCTGACCCTCTGGGTGTAAACCAGATGCTCTAGCCAACTGAGCTAGGCGCCCCATTTATCAAAAACCAAGCGTGTAATTTCTATCATACGCCGCTACGAGTTGCAAGCCAAAAATATAAAAAAGTCTGCCGTTTTTTGGTGCCCAGAAGAGGACTTGAACCTCCACCCCCTTGCGAGGACTACCACCTCAAGGTAGCGCGTCTACCAGTTCCGCCATCTGGGCAAGTTCCTAAAAGTTTTAAAAAAACCGCGCGGATTCTAACACAAAATTATTTTTGTTCAAAATCTTTACTACTATTTAGGACAACCTTCACCTCTCTTATCTTTCCAGCTCTCCAAAATTTTACCAAAACTTCTTCTCCAGATTGATAATTTTTAATAGCTTTGTTCAAAGGATAATTCAAATCAATCACTCCATTATTAATTTCTAAAATAACATCTCCCTCCCGAAGTCCTGCTTTATAAACGTTACTTTTTTTAGAAACCGCATCCTTTATTCCAATTGTATCTCCAACCAAAAGCGCCCCATATTCCAAACCTTCATCTAAATCGGCAGCTTCGTTTTTAGAAAGCATCACAAACCTTACTCCCATCGCAGCTCTTTCGATTTCTCCGTTTTTTCTAACTTCAATTAAAGCTTGTTTTAAATCATCTATTGGGATTGCAAAACCTATTCCAAAAGCAGCATCTTCTAAAGCCGTCACCATTCCCACAACTTCACCGTTAAGATTAAACAAAGGCCCTCCGCTATTACCTGAGTTAATCGAAGCATCTATTTGAATAAGTCCTGCCAAATTTTCAGTTGGTCCTCCAAAATCATAATAATAAGCCGAAACATTGCGATTTAAAGCGCTTACTATTCCAGAAACGACCGAGTGATCATAAGTAACCAAAGTATTTCCAATCGCAAAAACTTTTTGTCCCAACATAAGTTCTTCGGAATTTCCTAATTTTACTACCGGAAAATCATTTTTAAATTCATCAGTAACAATTTTCAAAATAGCCACGTCTTCAAATGGATCCTGATCAACTAAAACCGCTTGATATTCATCGCTATTACTAAAAACAACTTCGTAAGCAGCCTTACTTTTATCTCTTTGGATTAAATGTTTATTTGTAACAACTAACCCCGTTTGATCAAAAATAAAACCAGTTCCTCCAGAAATATTCTTCTTTCCTTTAGCGGAATCATCTACTACTCGAATCGATACTACAGCCGGCATCACTTCTCCTACCGCAAAAGTTGCCGCATCTTCCTCCAAGTAAATCCTATCCTGCATCCATCTCCCCATTACTAAAGCAGCTCTAGAATTAAAAGCATACATTCCCAAAAAAGCCGCCAACATTCCCGCAGCAAAAGTAGCAATCAACAACAAAATTACCATCATCCTAAATTTCCCTTTTTGTTTTTTCATAATAAATGAGGTTATAACACAAGCATTCTATTCTACTTTGAAGATTTTTCAATTTACATTTTCAGGTCCCTTCATATAATGAGCGAGGGGAAAATCAATAACCAATACTTCCATGAGTCAAATCCAAGTACAGGATCGCGATTTATTCGAGCTTATCGAAGCCGAAAAAAAGAGACAGGCAGAAGGAATCGAATTAATTCCCTCCGAGAACTACACTTCGGAAGCAGTAATGGAAGCTTGCGGATCAATTTTGACCAATAAATATTCCGAAGGTTATCCCGGAAAAAGATATTACGGCGGCCAGGAAAATGTCGACAAAATCGAAACTCTAGCAATCGAAAGAGCAAAACAACTTTTCGGAGCGGAACACGCCAATGTTCAGCCATATTCAGGATCTCCGGCAAACTATGAAGTATATTTTGCTCTACTTAATTTTGGCGACACCGTAATGGGATTAAAACTTGATCAAGGAGGACATATCACCCACGGACTACCAATCGGATTTTCCGGAAAAGCCTACAACTTCATTCCTTACGAAGTAGATAGAGAAACAGGAAAAATCGACATGGAAAAAGTCCGAGCCCTCGCCTTGGAACACAAACCAAAAATGATCGTTGCCGGATTTACAGCCTATCCTCGAGATATCGAATGGAAGAAATTTAGAGAAATTGCCGACGAAGTCGGCGCAATCGCAATGGCTGACATCTCCCATACAGCCGGACTTATCGCCGGAGGAGAACTTGAAAACCCTGTTCCATACTTCGATGTAGTCATGACTACAACTCACAAGACTCTCCGTGGTCCAAGAGGCGCAATGATCATGTGTAAAGAAAAATACGCCAAAGATATTGATCGCGCTGTATTCCCTGGAATGCAAGGCGGACCTCATGAGCACATCATCGCCGGAAAAGCGGTTGCTTTTGGCGAAGCCTTAAAGCCGGAATTCAAAGAATATGCAAAACAAATTAGAAAAAATGCTCGCCATTTAGCAGAAGAACTGATGAAAAGAGGATTCAAATTGGTTTCAGACGGAACAGACACTCATTTGATTCTCGTAGACCTCACAAATAAAGGCGTTCCTGGAAAAGTAGCTCAAGCAACTCTCGACACAGTTGGAATCACTTTGAATAAAAACACCGTTCCTTTCGATCCACGTTCACCGATGGATCCATCCGGAATCAGACTTGGCACACCGGCTGTCACCACTCGTGGAATGAAAGAACCTGAAATGGAACGCATCGCTGACTGGATCGACAGAGTAATTTCAAACATCGACAACGTCGAAATGCACAAACAAATCAAAGAAGAAGTCCGTGAAATGTGTTTGAAATTCCCTGTACCAGGAATCAAGATCTAAGGCGACACCGCAGGCAAGACTTCTTTAACCATAGTACCAGTTGAGGCCTCCACTTCAGAGATTTCTTCGTCTTTTGGTTTCTCAGCAACAAGCGCGAACATAAGTTGAGATCCATTCTGAGACAATTCTTCTACTTTGACTCCAATTTTTTTAAATCCAGCTTGATCTAACATTCCCCTAATCAAAGACAATTGTTCCATTTTCAAAATTTCAGCATCTGTAATTGTCCCTAATTCAACTTTCCGTCCATCTGGATATCTCAAATATCTACTGCCTGTATCAATCAACAATCCATCCTCTCCATAATGATGGCCCCCATCTCGCCAGCAATATTTCACTCCGCTTGCATCCCATGTAGCCCAATTTTCAACAACTTTGCCATCAACATCTTCTTTGTCCACACCTGTTCCAGTATGCATCTCTTCAGCCCAAGGCATTGTCTCTTTCATTCTTTCCCTCCATTGCAAAACCAATTTGCCTCCCGGAGCCAATAAATCAAAATAATCTTTAACCGCTTTCTGATAATCCTTTTTAGTTAATAAATACATAAAGCTTCTACTCATAACAGTAATTGCATCAAAAGATTTTGGATCAGTTTCACTTAAAGAAGCCTTTATATTTCCCATGTCTCCTATGCCATAATGGACTTCTCCAACTTGTTGTTTCGCTACTTGAGATCTTACTCCTTCACGAACGCCCTCAACTTCTCCAAAAACTTTTTCATGTTTTTCGGCAGCCTCTTTTGCTAAATCCTCCGAATAGTCTCTAGAAACAACTTCAGCTCCAGTACTAGCAAAATAACGACTCGTAGCACCTTGTCCAGATGCAATATCCAACACTCTTTTCCCAGGACCTAAATTTAAATTACAAGAATCTATTAATGGTACTCCTGCAGCAATCGCCATTTCTCCAATAGATTTTGGATTAGCTCTAGCTCCAGTTAACTCACTTTTTCTTTCTGGCTCGACTCTATTAAATTGATCCAGCTTTTGTCCTCCTTCAAGACTATCTGGAACGCTATCAAGCACCAATCCCATTTGTCTTCGATAAAATTCGTCAGCACCACCTTTTAAACCAAATAAAGCTCTGGTTTCAATCTCTACACTATCTTGGTATCCCTTTCCATATCCTGTTTCTTTTGGATCAACTTTACGTGTAACTTCAGCCATATTTATTTTTATTAATTATATTTTTTATTCCGTCCTCTTTACCACAACGATTGTAATATCATCCATCTGTTTGTAGTCGCCACAGAATTGTTTGACGTCACTCAAAATAGCTTCTTTCATAGCCAGAGCTGTAACTAAATCTTTTCCGAAATTCTCAACCGCCTTTTGGAATCTTTCCATGCCATACATTTCATCCTTATTTTTCCAAGCCTCTGGAATTCCATCGGTATAAAAAATCAAATAATCCCCCGGCTGGAAATCCATTTCTTGAGTTTTGATCAATTTTGAAATATCCGGAATCATTCCCAAAGCAATTCCACCGGAAGGAGAAAGTTCAACTTTCTTTTCTTTCGCTTTGTAATGGATAATTTGTTCATGCCCGGCATTCACATAAGTAAATTTCTTTTCAGTCGAATCCCATTCCATCAAACACAACGTCATAAACATATTCGTCATCGTCTTTGCTTTCAAAACTCTATTCACATCTGTCATCACTTTTTCCAAATTTTGCTCCGTGGAGTATCCATAAAAAAGTGCACTCGCAATCGAGCTAACTATACCAGCGGGAACACCATGTCCCGTCACATCTCCCACATAAAATAATAATTTATCATCATTGAGTTTCAAGAAATCATACATATCTCCCCCTATTTCCTCTGCCGGAATAATTCCGGCAGCAATTTCCAACCCTTTAATCTGAGGTAAGGTTTTTGGCAACAATTGTTGTTGAATATTTCCGGCAATTTTAAGCTCACTAGTAACACGCTCTTGATACAATTTAGCATCCACAGATGATTCCAAATCCTTGGCCATTTTATTAAACGCATCACCTAAGAAACTCATTTCGTCTCCAGTTTGAATATCGACTTGCGCTTTGAAATTTCCTTTAGCAATTTCATTAGCTTCATTGACCAATTTGCCAATCGGCTTGGTAATCTTTGACGACATGAAAAATGACATCATCATGCCGAGCATAATACCAAACACCGCCAAATAAATAATTCTATTAGTCATCAAGGCAACTCTTTCATCCAAATGTCTGTAAGAAACATCATAAACCACCGAATACTTTTCTGTAGCCGGCACAACAAAATATTTCAAAAACGTCCCTTGTTCCATTGGCAAAATCCCTCTTTCATTTTTGTCCACATAACTAATTCCACCATCGTCATTTATCTTCAGAAACAAAGTTTCACCTTTCGCCGTTTGTACGGCAATATTTTCTGAAGCCAATTGATCCAACAAAACTTCTTCTGTGACCTTTCTTTCTCCCTCAAAACGTCTCTCTGTGTCATTAATCGAATCATAAACAATTTTCCCATCATATGAAATGATCTTTACGGCTAAAACATTTTCATTTTTATTTAAAATTGAACGAAGTTCTCGATTAAAATAAACAAAGCCATTTTGTTCCAAATATAATTCATAATCATTTACAATTTTTGGAGCTGTTAATTTAGAAAAAGCCAAAACATTCACATAAATATCGTCGGCCATCTCTTGTTTTTTCTCGTTAATAAAAAGACAAGCAACCAACCCAAATAAAGTAACTACAAGCAGTGAAATCGCGATAATCAATTTGTGACGAATTGGCATTTTCATAATTACTTGATGGTTAATTCATCAAAATGAATAATTCCATCGATACGTGGATTAACATCTATTTTATCATTGAAAGCATAAATCGTTTCATATTCAAAAAGAGGAACTCCAAAATAATCATCATTTACCAAGACCTTCATTGCTTCTTGCATATTTTTTTGACGAGTAGTTAGATCCATTTCAACCATCACCCCATCCAATAATTTATCAACATATTCATTCTCATATCCCCAATAACTATAAAGACCAACGCTATGCACAATCGAATGTAAAAACGGCAAAGCCTCTCCCATTTCCGATTTAAATCCTAAGAAATAAAGATCCGCCTTCCCTTCAGCCATAGAAGCGAATAACTCTGCTCCATCCAAATAAGAAACAACTACATTTACCCCCACCTTCCCCAATTGATCTCTCACATAATCCCCTAAAACAGTCAGCCCCCGCATTAAATGGAACTGTATTGTTTTGCCTTTTAGTTGAGTTGTTTCTGCCAATTTTTCCGATTCTTTCAAGTCATAATAATGTTCTGCAATTTTCGGAGAAAATCCCAAAATTCCGGTACTAACAAATTGATTCGATTTTCTAGCATAACCTCCCACAGCAGATACCAATGCTTCCTGATCGATAGCCAAAGAGACAACTTTTCTATTATCCAAAATATTCATCAAAGGAGATTTCATATTAAAAACCAAAAATTGGACTTCAAGACTCGGCACCATCACCAAATTAAATTCAGCTTCCTGCACATATTCCACTCCGTCATAGGGAACAAAGGCCACAAAATCCACCAATCCATTAATCAACATATCAAGCCTAGAGACTTTATCTACCTCAGAAAACATTTCAATTTTTTCAAATTTAGATTTTTCTCCCCAATAATCATCAAATCTTGTAATCACTATTTTGTCCCCTTTATCCCAAGATTCAAACTTATAAGAAGCTGTCCCTATAGGAGCATTTAATTCTTCATTTTGATATTCAGAAGGCAAAATTAAAATTGTTGCCAACTTTTGCAATAGCAAAGGATCAGGCTCCAAAGTAGTAATTTTAAAAGTCAAATCATCAACAATTTCGATTTTATCAATAGTTCCCACATTTCCCACAACTTCCGATCCCGGAAATGTTTCAGCTCGTTCTAAGCTAGCCTTTACGTCTATCGCATCAAAAGTACTTCCATCATGAAATTTCACATCTGGTCGAAGCCTAAATTCCCAAGTTAAATCACTAAGCAGCCCCCAGCTCACAGCTAATCCAGGCTTGATCTTCAAATCCCTATCGGTTTTTACCAATTCTTCATAAATATTATCAAGTCTCTGTCTAGAACTCGGGTCAGCCAAAGTAGGCTCTAGTTTGATAGGTTCATCAGGATACACCACCTTTAAAACTGTCATATTTTTTACTTCGGAAGTAGTATCTTTGCTCAAAAGCTGTTTGGTAAAATTAAAAAGTCCACCATCAACCACGTCCAAAAGTTCCACTAGAACGAAAATAAAAACCGCCCCAAAAATGGTGTAAAAAAGATACTTTAAGATTTTGAGAAATATTTCTTTCATTTAATATTTATTTTTAGACTCAGAAATATCCCTATATTATAGCAGAAAAAGAAGTCTAAAAAAAGGCTTTATAATAGGCATTTTCAACTCCCCTAAATCTGTCTCAAAATCTCGCTAACTTGAGACTCCAATTTCGAATCCCCAAGCTTTCTTGCCAAATCCAGCATCTCGCTATAAACAGATTTATATTTTTTAGCATCTGCTGTTGTTTTTACTCCTGAAACTTTGTGCGCCAACTCATTATAGCGATTTGACCACTGGATTTTTTCTATCTTCTTTTTCAGATCCTGATTTCCGCTTTCCGAGGCATAATACTTGGCCTTTTCGAAATCTTTTTTCTCCACATAATAAGCACACGCATTATTGTAAGCAGTCGCCAAAGCATCCCTTTTCTTAGTCTTGGAAAGATAAAACACCGCCGCTTTGAAATCATTCATTTTCATCGCTGAAACACCCAAATTGTGATAAGCGACTTCCAAATTTTTCTCTACTAATTCCTTTAAACTACTAATTGCATAAGCCAATTGCGCCCCTTTTACCATTTCTCTTTCCGAAATTGTTTGAGCATCTTCACGAAAATCATTTAAGTCAAGCAAGTTGGTGGAAATAATCTCAGTCACCGGAAGCAAATGATCAAATTCCGAATATTTGGTAAAATCCCCTGCCGTAGCTTCCACATCGACTCCTCTAAAATGCAAACACACATGTTCCGGCAAAAGTTTTATTTGCAAATCACTCAATGGAAATTTCAAAGAATACAAATAAATATAAAGAGTCACAATCTGATTACAATCTCCTTGTAATTTTTCTTTATTTGGATCTCGTAAGAGTTTCCCAAAACTCGAAGTTTTAATATATTCATAATGCTTCCCGGGTTCGAGAAAATCGCATATACAAGCCAAATGCTTGAGCTGCTCAAAATTACCTGAAGGATAAGAAATCCCCTTCGCTTCAATTTCCATCTTCAATTTCTCCTCGTCCACCAAAAACTTCTCAGAAAATTCTTCAAACTTTTTAATAATCGCTTGCGTATCACGATACATTTTTCGACGAACACCTTTAGTCAAATAATTATAACCTTTAAATTTTTTCTCCAACCAAATATTCACAATAACCAAGTCTTTTTGCATCAACTCAAGCAAATTCTTTTGAATCGTAAAAATATTATCAGTTGACTTTACATTCTGAAAAAACTTATTCACCTTTCGTTCAAAAAAATTCACATAAGGTGAAAACAGTAAAATCAACCATTTAAGAAAATTAATCATTAAAAATATTTTTATTTCATTACAAATTATAGCACAAAAAGGCCGTTAATTCACCCCAACCTTAAACAAAAACTCACCTATTTCTTCAAAATCGCCAAGAAAGCTTCTTGCGGAAGAGCTACTTTTCCCATCATCTTCATGCGTTTTTTACCTTTTTTCTGCTTCTCCAAGAGTTTTCTCTTTCTAGAGTAATCTCCTCCGTAAAGATATCCGGTAACATCCTTTCTATAGGCTGAAATTGTTTCACGAGCAATAACTTTCGCCCCAACCGCAGCCTGAATTGGGATCACGAATTGAGCTTTCGGGATCAATTCCTTAAGTTTTTTAGTCATTGCCTGTCCCACATAAAAAGATTCATCACGATGCACAATGAGAGCCAAAGCATCGACTTTTTCTCCCGCCACCAAAATATCCAATTTCACCAAATGTTCCTGTCTATATTCCAAATATTCATAATTCATCGAAGCATAACCTGAAGTCAAACTTTTAAGTTGATCATAAAAATCCACAATTATCGCCGCCAAAGGCATTTCAAAAAGAATCACCACCTTATCCTGATCCAAATAATTCATATTCTTATAAACACCTCTTTTTTCTGAACAAAGAGTCATAATATTGCCGATGTAGTCCTTTGGAGTGAGAATTTCGACCTTTACCCAAGGTTCTTTCAAAGCCGCAATTTTCGAAGGATCCGGCATTTCCGCAGCACTAGAAATTATAAAATTTTCACCATTTTGCATCACAACCTCGTAAGAAACCGATGGAGCCGTCATAATCAGATCCAAATCGTATTCTCTTTCCAATCTCTCCTGCACAATATCCATATGAAGTAATCCCAAAAATCCACATCTAAACCCAAATCCTAAAGCCGTCGAATTTTCCGGCTGGAAAGAAATCGCGCTATCATTCAATTTCAATTTTTCCAAAGCTTCACGAAGCAAAGTATAATCATCCGTTTCCGTACAGAAAATTCCCGCAAACACAAAAGGTTTTACCACATGATATCCAGGCATAGCCTTGGCACGATTCAGTTCAACTCCACTATTCAAAGATTGCCAAACCGTATCACCGACTCTTGCTTCACGTACACTTTTTAGACCGGTAACAATATATCCGACTTCTCCGGAATGTAATACTTCTGCGGTCTCGTATTTCGGCCTGAAATAACCGACTTCAAGCACATCGATTTCCTTTTTATTACTCAAGAAATAAACCTTATCTCCCCTTTTAACTGATCCGGAAGAAAGTCTCACATAGGTCACCACTCCCCTATACGCATCGTAAACAGAATCAAAAATCAAAGCTTTAAGTTCATCTTCATCTCTCCCTCCATCAGGCATCGGAACCTTCTCAATCACTCTTTCCAAAACTTTCTCCACATTTGTACCTTCTTTAGCCGAAATCGCAATTACATCTTCCTTTGGAATTCCCAGCGCATCCTCAATTTCCTGCGCCCTCTTTTCCACATCTGCCGAAGGCAAATCAATCTTATTTAAAACCGGAATAATCTCCAAATCATGCTCCAGCGCCATATAGCAATTCGCCAAAGTCTGAGCCTCAATTCCCTGAGTGGCGTCCACCACCAAAATCGCTCCTTCACAAGCAGCCAAGCTTCTAGAAACTTCATAGGAGAAATCTACATGCCCAGGAGTATCAATTAAGTTCAAAATATAAGGCTTTCCCTCATAAACCCAATCCATACGCACAGGCTGTAATTTGATCGTAATACCACGCTCTTGCTCCAAGTCCATCATATCTAACATTTGCCCATGTTTCATGTCTCTTTTAGAAATAGTACCAGTTACTTCCAAGAATCTATCAGCTAAAGTAGACTTTCCATGGTCGATATGAGCGATAATACAGAAATTTCTAATATTCTCTTGTTGCATAAAATTTGTTCTTTTTTTAGGCGGCAGCATTCTACCAGAAAAATTATCGTTGATAAAAGGGTAATTAAATGCTAGAATATAAGGATAAAAATCAACACAAAAAGCATATGCAATTCAAAGTCCCACAGGACGTACAAAGAGAAGACACCATCATTGGACCACTAACTCTAAAACAGTTAGGGATCCTAGGATTGGGCGGAGGACTGGCCTATGCCATTTATGTTAGCTTGGCTAAGACCTACTTTATGGAGATTTGGTTACCACCTGTCGCAATCGTAGGAGGACTCACTCTTGCAATCGCCTTTTTGAAAGTTCACAATTTGTCATTTGGTTACTACATTATGTACTTAGTAGAATTCAATTTATTGCCAAAAAAGAGAGTTTGGACTCAAGGAACCGGAACTCCTTTTATTTCACCTTTTGAAACCGTAACCAAAAAACAAGAAACTACTACTCAATCAACCGATACAAGTAAACCTAAAAAAAATTTGAACGAATTAGTTAACATCGTAGATAGTTACGGCAAAAACGCCGAAAAAGAATTGGCTGAAAAAATGAAAACCATGTCAATGACACCAGGAACAACAGAAATAAAAGAAACAAACAATACAACATCACCAACAAAATAATCATATGGGACTATTAGACTTAATCGCACCGGCAAAGAAAAATAGAGATAATCCTCTAACAAGCACTCAAACTCATTTACGTTTTGGAGAAATCCGCGATGACGTATTAGTACTAAAAAATGGTGGGATGAGAGCAGTTCTAAAAACTTCTAGTATCAATTTTAATTTGAAATCTGAAGCCGAACAAAATTCTATTATTTATGGTTATCAAGGCTTTTTGAATTCATTAGAATTTCCTGTACAAATAGTTGTTAGATCAAAAAAACTTGATATCGACAATTATTTGAAACAAGTAAAAGAACTGGGAGATAAGCAAAAAAATCCCCTATTGCAAGAACAAACTTATGAATATGCTGAATACATCAAGAAATTAGTAGATTACGCTGACATTATGGATAAAGAATTCTATGTGGTAGTTCCTTATGATCCAGGAACAACCCCGGGAACAACAACTGTTGTCCAAGGATTTTTCCAAAGATTAGCACCAAAAGACAGTTTCGCAGACATCAAAAAAAGACTCGACGCTTTCGATCATTTAAAGAAAACATTAATTCAAAGAGTGAATACAGTTAAATCAGGACTTGAAAATTGTGGTTTAAAAATACAACAACTTACAACTCCAGAATTAATCGAACTTTTTTACAACGTCTATAATCCAAAAACTTCTCGAAACATCAAACTCCACAAGATGGAAGAAATGGCTATTACCACAGACGAAGAAAGAGCTCGCGAACTAGGCGCAGAGAATCCTTCTCAAAACCCCAGCATCTCTACTCCTACTGCAAAATAAATAAAGCCCATTATCTTGGCAACGCCCTACTTTCCCACGATCAAGTCGTAGTAACATCGGCGAAGACAGGCTTAACTGCTGTGTTCGAGATGGGAACAGGTGTACCCCCGTCTCAATAATTGCCAAGATAATGGGCTCTATTCAATGTAAAGATCAAATGGAATTTCTTCCACTAATTACCAGTCTAAGTAAAGGTTCTCTAAATAAATAAGTTCAATCACCTATTAGTATCGCTTGACTTAACACATCACTGTGCGTCTATCTGCGACCTATCAACCCCGTAGTCTTCGGGGAGGTTAATGGGGATATCTAATCTTGAGGATGGTTTCCCACTTAGATGCTTTCAGCGGTTATCCAACCGAACATAGCTACTCTGCAATGCCGCTGACGCGACAACAGATACACTAGAGGTTCGTCCACCCAGGTCCTCTCGTACTATGGGCAGACCCTCTTCAAATATCCTGCGATCATGGAAGATAGAGACCGAACTGTCTCACGACGTTCTGAACCCAGCTCGCGTACCCTTTTAATTGGCGAACAGCCAAACCCTTGGGACCTTCTCCAGCCCCAGGATAGGACGAGCCGACATCGAGGTGCCAAACAGTGCCGTCGATGTGAACTCTTGGGCACTATCAGCCTGTTATCCCCAGAGTAGCTTTTATCCGTTGAGCGATAGCGCACCCACATGCCACTATCGGATCATTAACACCTGCTTTCGCATCTGCTCGACTTGTAGGTCTTGCAGTTAAGCTCTCTTACGCGTTTACACTATCAGCCTGATTTCCATCCAGGCCTAGAGAACCTTTGCGCGCCTCCGTTACACTTTAGGAGGCGACCGCCCCAGTCAAACTACCCATCAAACACTGTCCCTGAATGCCAGATTAATGGCACAGGTTAGATCCTAAATATAGCAAGGGTGGTATCTCAACGTTGGCTCCAAACGGACTAGCGTCCGCCCTTCAAAGCCTCCCACCTATCCTGCACAAACTGTATCCAGAATCAATGTCAGACTATAGTAAAGCTTCATGGGGTCTTTTCGTCTTTCCATGATAACTCCGGCATTTTTACCGGATTTGCAATTTCACCGAGTCTACTGCCGAGACAGTTTTCAACGACGTTACGCCATTCGTGCGGGTCGGAACTTACCCGACAAGGAATTTCGCTACCTTAGGACCGTTATAGTTACGGCCGCCGTTCACCAGGGCTTAGATTCAAGCCGTAAAGCTCTCCTCGTGACCTTCTGGCACTGGGCAGGCGTCAGCCCCTATACATATTCTTACGAATTTGCAGAGACCTGTGTTTTTGCTAAACAGTCGGTTGAAATCTTTAACTGCGGCCAATTACTCATTAGAAACAAGCAATTGGCAATGCTTATCCCGAAGTTACGCATGCTGTTTTGCCGAGTTCCTTAGCAGTAGTTTACTCGATCACCTTTGTCTACTCGACTTATCCACCGGCGTTGGTTTGCGGTACGGTAACTTAATTTTCTCGCTACCGAGGATTTTCTTGGCAGTCGAATTCGCTTAGATTCCCCTGGCAAAGCCAGAGCACAACGCGTCGTAACTCGCAAACTCTAAGGGATTTACCTCAAAGAGCATAAGCTAATTACTTGCACGTGAATTCATTAACACGCCTAAGCTATCCATCTGCGTCACCCCTGAGCTAGCGCCACCGTCAGTTCACTAAATCCTCCTAAATAAGGCACAAGGCCTTAAAAAGTTAGATCCAGAGATCATCTGGTATTGCTCGGGCGAAAATTAAGTTGTACGGGAATATTAACCCGTTGTCCATCAGCTACGCCTTTCGGCCTTACCTTAGGACCGACTAACCCCAAGTCGATTAACGTGGCTTGGGAAACCTTGGATATTCGGTGGTCCGATTTTTCATCGAACTTACGTTACTTATACCAACATTCTCACTTCCTGACGCTCCACCCAACTTCGCAGTTGAGCTTCAACGCTGACAGGAACGCTCCTCTACCATTCATTCTACCCGAAGGTAAAATAAATCCACATTTTCGGTTAAAACCTTGAGCCCCGTTGTATCTTCGGCGCAAAATCGCATAGATCAGTGAGCTGTTACGCACTCTTTAAAGGAATGGCTGCTTCTAAGCCAACCTCCTGATTGTATACGCAATTTCACATCCTTTTCCACTTAGATTTTATTAGGGACCTTAAATGATGGACTGGGCT
>Ga0233420_10000455_pt1 | contig 17416 bp, 13 predicted proteins | sample Watercolumn_Mata_4_FD_183009 | JGI IMG/M metagenome (GOLD analysis project Ga0233420, IMG submission 183009) | Freshwater microbial communities from Lake Matano, South Sulawesi, Indonesia - Watercolumn_Matano_2014_102_MG | ecosystem: Environmental > Aquatic > Freshwater > Lake | place...
CCACTCGAAGTCCCGGACTGAACCGGCACCAGGGATCGACCGGTCTGGCGGGCCATGACTCCTTGTGTTCGTTTAGCGGCCACAGCCGCGCGGCTGGATAAGGAGTTTACGATTTGATGCAGCCACCGCACCACATCGGCGAACGCGCACACGTGTGATAGATAGCGAATCGATAGTTTTCCCCGCTTGACGGCTAGGTCGACCCGGTAGACTCCTTCCCTGGCTTCCAGCTTTTCGACCAGCCTGGCGGCAAGTCCCGGTTCGCGCAGCTCTTGCGGCAAATCAAAGCGCAGGTGACCCTCCCCGGTATAGCGGAGAACGACTTGGCTGGTAATTGACATGGATGAATGCGTCTCCAATCGGTAGGTCCGCTAGATGAGCCGTTATGGCGCGCCGGCTTCGGTACCGGTGTCGTCCGCGCTTTCCTTGCATTCGGCCACCAGATCCTCCAGGTTTTCCTTCTGGTTCAGGACAAAGTCCTTGCCTTTCTCCGTCAACTGAGTGGCCGAATCGATGATTTCCTTGCGGTATTTGTGGACGAAGTAACCGGTGGCAACGCCGAGACCGAAAACCACGATGGGATGTTTGGCCAGAATACTCATGAAACTTTTCCTGCTAGCGTGTTGACGGCGCCGCGGCGCCGATAGGTTTGGTGACGGTGGTCAGGGCATGGGGCGGTCGACGGGCGTCCCTTTCGGGATGTCGTGGCCACCGCTCCGATCCTGTGCGCCATGCTGATTTTACGCTCAGGATAGTGCCGGCGCATGAACATAAATAAGCATAACATTTCGGCCGATGGGTCAGGGAGAACGCCGTAGCCCATGACGCATCCCCCTAGGGAAGCGCGGGGAGGACCGGGGCGACTCATGCGAATCTTTCCTCAGGTTGCGGCATCGGCCACGATTTCGTCCTCATGCAGCATGCGATAGATGCCCTGACAGCCCTCACAGCAGAAAAGTTTAAGTCCCGCTATGGTGGCTAACTCGTAGCCCGATACTTCAACGGGTAACTGACAAAGGTCGCAGAGCTTTGGTTCGTCGCTCACGGTTTTCACTCCTCAACATGGTGGCCACGGCAATGGCTTGCCAAGGTCCTAAACATATCACAACACCCAAGCGCCACCACCAGGGCTTGGTGGGGCGTTGGCGAGGAAACATGAAACACCATGCTTATGCGGGGTGTCACGGCTGGTCCGACTGGGAGTTCCTCGAGGATGGTCTCCAGGCTGTCTTCCCTCAATAGCCTTGTTAAATCACATACATTCAACGACGATTCTAAATAGATATCTTACTGGTATTGACAAAGAATTATGTTTGCAACTAAAGTATCGACGCGGAACGTATCGGGTGGGAACGGCTTTCGCTGTCCGGATTTCGAATGCATGCCCGTAAATTCATTAAGAGATGAGGAGACCATGAATACACGTATCAGACCCGGTTCGGTAGGGATGCTGCCCGGCAAGGGTTGATCGTGCCGGCGCCGCCGTACCGAATCGATGCCTTGAAACGGCTGATCGACACCTTCCTGGCGGCGCTGAACCCGGACCCGCGACGGCGGACGGGGCGATGCCGGAAAAATACAGGCCTCGGCGCCCACCCACGGCGAGCGGATTCTCGAAAACCCATTCGACCCATCGCCCAAGGCCCGCTCCCAGGCGATGATTCGTGACCTTGAACCCGCCGCCTCCGAAAGCCGCAAGATGGCGGCTCATCACCGCCAATTCGCCAACGCTGCAAGATATGGATAACTGAGCTGAAAAAGATTTACTCCCCTGGTCCACCGGTAGCTACACAAAGTCCTCTTCCAGAAGGGAGAGGGATTGAGGGTGAGGGTCAAGCGTTGGCTTTCGCAAGGTTCATGCCCTCACCCCTCTTTCTCCTTGAGATGGTAACAAAATCAATAGGTTGCCAGTGTGTAGGCTGGGTAGGAGCGTAGCGGAAACCCAGCCCGGTGGGCCTGATTCCGGTATCGACCGTTTCCAATGGGTGACCTATCGAACTGGCCAATAACCCTGCCTGCATTCCGGAGTCGGAGCTGGGCCTGATGGGTTGAGCCGTAGGAGCGGGCTTTAGCCCGCGAACGTTCGCGGCCTGAAGGCCGCTCCCACGCAGACAACGCCTGTCAATCAGTTAAGCCCACCTCCATCCTGTTTATCCTGTAGATTCCTGTCCAACTGCTTTTTCTAGGGTTATGAGCTTGGCTTCCATCCCGACGCGCTGAAAGAATGGGGGCGCGTGGATTCGACCGTGCGCGAACCAATCAAGAAAAAGTTGGCGGAACGGTTGGTGAATCCCCGCGTGGCGTCCGCCCAGCTTTCCGGCCGGCAAAACCGCTACAAGCGAGGTAGAAGCCCGGATGGAGCTTGCGGAATCCGGGATGATCGCAGCCACGAAACCCCGCCTGCCGCGTTGCTTCAGGCGGGCTACCCTCCGACCCAGGATTCCGTTGCCGCACACCTGCGCCACCCAGCACGCCGGCTGGGTGGATGACCGGATGCCAGCCAGGTAAGTCCGGATGGAGCGCAAGCTTTCAACCTAAATCCGGCAGTTAGGCTTGATGGAGGGGCGAATTCATTCGCCTATTCAGGGCTTTGTGTGCAATGAATTCGCACCTACGATAAATCGCATCATCCTGTTGGAGCTGGGCCTGATGGGTTGAGCCGTAGGAGCGGGCTTTAGCCCGCGAACGTTCGCGGCCTGAAGGCCGCTCCCACGCAGACAACGCCTGTCAATCAGTTAAGCCCACCTCCATCCTGTTTATCCTGTAGATTCCTGTCCAACTGCTTTTTCTAGGTTCAATCAATCTGTATTCCAGCCGGGAAGGCCCCGCTGACCGGATAGAACAGCAGCAAGGGCTGATCCGGCAGGTCGACGAATCCGAATCGCCGGTACCTGGCGGCTGCCCGCTCATCCTTGGCATCGACGAACAGGCCGATGCCGCCCGCCTCCGCGTGAATCCGCCGCGCGCGCACCATCGCGTCCACCAGCAGCAGTTGCCCCAGGCCCCGATTCTGGAATTGAATAGCCACCGCCAATCGCCCCAGACGCACACCGGGGATGCAATGCGGGAACCGGTTCCGCCCGTGCGCGGGCGGATGGACGCCCTCGCTATGGCCGGGGATTTATTCACAAGCTCTGGCTCAAAATGAGAATTGCTGGTGGCCGGGTGGGTGCGCCGCGCTCCACCCTCGCCCCTCTCCCTCCTGGAGAGGGAAATAATATCAATAGCTTATAATTCCAGCAGGTTAGTTCCTACATCCACGCCGCTTCGGCCCGTTACTCCTCGGGCGCGCCAAAAGCCCCGCCGCCGGGGGTTTCCATGTGCAGGAGGTCACCAGGCAGCACGCGTAGCTCGGCCCGCCCCGCCAGTATCTCGGGGTCTCTACCCTCCCGGATCCACAGGTTACGCCCCGGTAAGCCGGCCTGCCCACCTGCGAGGCCGAAGGGTGCTGTGCGGCGCCGGGTCGACAGGATGCCCGCCGTCATCGGTTCCAGGAAGCGGATGCGGCGGATGACGCCGTCGCCGCCGCGCCAGCGTCCCGCGCCGCCGCTCCCGCGCCGGATGGCGAAACACTCCAGGCGGACCGGGAAGCGCCATTCCAGCACTTCCGGATCGGTGATGCGGGAGTTGGTCATGTGGCTATGCACGGCGTCGGCGCCGGGAAACCCATTCCCCGCGCCGACGCCGCCGCAGATCGTTTCGTAGTATTGATGGCGGTCGTTGCCGAAGGTGAGGTTGTTCATCGTGCCCTGGGCGGCGGCCAGCACGCCCAGCGCGCCATACAGCGCGTCGACGATGTGCTGCGAGGTCTCGACGTTGCCGGCGACGACGGCGGCGGGTGGGCGGGGATTGAGCAGCGAGCCCTCGGGAATGACGAGGCGCAGCGGCCTCAGACAGCCGGCGTTGAGCGGGATGTCGTCGCTGGCCAGGGTGCGGAAGACGTAGAGCACGGCGGCCTGGCAGACGGCCGCGGGCGCGTTGAGGTTGTCGGCTTGCTGGGGCGAGGTGCCGGTAAAGTCGATCACCGCCGACCGTGTTTCGACATTCACCCGGACGCCGACATGGATCTCCGCTCCGGAATCCATGGGTACGATGCATTGCCCATCCTTCAATCGCGAGATGGCGCGGCGAATCGAGGCCTCCGCGTGATCCTGCACACGCCCCATGTAGGCCCGCACCGTGGCCAGCGAATAGCGGTCGATCAGACGCCTAAGACCGGCGACGCCCCGCGCGTTGGCGGCAATCTGCGCCCGCAGGTCGGCGCAGTTTTGTTCCGGATTGCGCGCCGGGTGCGGGCCGCCGCCCAACCAGGCGCGCAGCGCGTCCTCCCGGAATCGGCCCGACTCGACCAGCCGGAGTCCATCGCTCAGCAAGCCTTCATCGTCGATGCGCCGGCTGCCGGGCGGCATGGAGCCGGGAGTGACGCCGCCGATGTCGGCGTGGTGGCCACGCGAGGCCAGGTAAAACAGCACGTCTTGCCCGGTCTCGTCGAACATCGGCGTGATGACCGTGAGGTCGGGCAGGTGCGTGCCGCCGTGGTAGGGCGAGTTGGTCAGCCAGGCGTCGCCGGGCCTGAAGGCATGGCCATGCCGGCGGATCAGCGCCTTTACGCTCTCGCCCATGGAGCCGAGATGGACCGGAATATGCGGCGCGTTGGCGACGAGTTCGCCCGCGCCGTCGAACAGCGCGCAGGAAAAATCCAGCCGCTCCTTGATGTTGACGGAGTGGGCGGTGTTCTGGAGGGTATGGCCCATCTCTTCCGCCAGGGACATGAACAGCCGATTGAAGATCTCCAGCCGCACCGGGTCCCGCGCGGTGGCATCGCGAATCGGAGCGGCAGGATTGGCGATCCACGTCAGGATCAGGTCGCCGCGTTCCGTCAGCACGCCGGTCCAGCCGGGCTCGATGATGGTGGTCGCGGTCGGCTCCAGGATGATGGCGGGACCGGGAATGGGACGGCCCACGACGAGACTGCCGCGCTCGAAGACGGGCGTGTCGCGCCAGGTTCCGCCGCCGAACATCCTGACGCGCGACAAAGGCCGATGGCTGCCTTCGCACCGCTCAACGGTAGCCGGGGATAATGCTTCGGTGGGGTTCTCGGTCGCCGCCGCTTCCACCCGGAGGCTCTCGACCATGAGCTCATTGCCGGAATCGATGAAGCCGAAGCGTTGCCGGTGCAGCGCTTCGAAATCCCGGCGCAGGCTTTCGAGATCGCCCAATGGCAGCTCCAGTGCGGTATCCGAACCCTGATAACGGAGCGCGATCCGCCTCTGCATCGTCACCGGGACCTGGGCCAGGTTCTGCGCGCTCAACTCCCGCCGGATGTCCTGTTCCAGACGCCCGAAGCCGGCGGTCAGCCGAGGCGCCGAGGCGGCGGTGAAAGGTTCCAGCACCGCCCGTTGCCGGAGTACCCGATGATCGGCCAGCCCCATGCCATAGGCGGACAGTACGCCGGCCAGCGGATGCAGCAGAATTCGCCGCAGGCCCAGCCGTTCCGCCACCAGGCAGGCATGCTGCCCGCCCGCCGCCCCGAAGGCGCAGAGCGTGTAATCGCCGCCGAGGTCATGGCCACGCTCGAGCGAGATTTTCTTGATGGCCGCCGCCATTTGCTCCACCGCCACCGCCACGAAACCTTCGGCGACTTGCTCGGGCGTCATCGTCTGGCGGGATTGGCGGTTGACCTCCATGGCCAGCGCGGCGAATTCCGCTCGAACCCGTTCGGCATCGATCGGCTCATCGCCCCCGGGTCCGAAGACGTGCGGAAAGAAATCCGCTTGCAGCTTGCCCAGCATGACGTTGGCATCCGTGACGCAGAGTGGCCCGCCCCGCCGATAACAGACCGGGCCGGGGTTGGCGCCGGCCGAGCCGGGCCCGGCGCGAAAGCTCAAACCGTCGTAGTGCAGGATCGAGCCGCCGCCCGCCGCCACGGTATGAATGTTCAGCAGCGGCACGCGCAGGCTCACGCCCGCGATCCGGGTTTCCTCGCTACGCTCCAGCTCGCCCGCGTAATGGGCGACATCGGTGGAGGTGCCGCCCATGTCGAAGGTGACGAGCCTGTCGAAACCGGCTTGGCGCGCGACGGCGATCGCGCCCACCATGCCCCCCGCCGGGCCGGAGAGAATGCTGTCCTTGCCCTGGAAACGATTGGCGTCGACCAGGCCGCCGTTCGACTGCATGAAGCTGACCCGGGGCGGTGGACTCGCGAGCCGGCCGAGGCCGCTGAGGAACTGGTCCACGTAATGGCGCAGCACCGGCGACAGGTAGGCGTCAACCACCGTGGTATTGCCGCGGCTCACCAGGCGGATGGCGGGGCTGCAACGGTGCGATACGGACACCTGGCTAAAACCGATCTCGCGCGCGATCCGCTCCAGCGTGCGCTCGTGTTCCGGGTTGCGCCAGGCGTGCATGAGCACGATGGCCAGGGACCGGTAGCCTTGCCGAAACAGGGCGGACAGGTCCTTCCTGGCCCGTTCGAAGTCCAGCGGTTCGATTTCCGACCCTTGGGCGTCAAGGCGCCCCCCCACTTCCATGACCCGCTCGTACAGCGGTTCGGGCCGCCGGATATGCAGCGCGAAGAGGTCCGGCCGGTTTTGATAGCCGATCCGCAAGGCGTCGGCGAAACCCCGCGTGATGGCCAGTATCGTGGGTTCGCCCCGTCGTTCCAGCAAGGCGTTGGTGCCGACGGTCGTACCCATTTTGACCGCTTCGATGGCGCGGTCATCCGAATCGGCATGCCGTTCCAGCAGGTCGGCGATGCCCTGGAGCGCCGCATCGGCATAGCGTTCCGGATGTTCCGACAGCAGCTTGTGGGTCAGCAGGCGGCCGTCCGGGGCGCGGGCGACGAAGTCGGTAAACGTCCCGCCGCGATCGATCCAGAACTGCCAAGGACGCGGAGACGCGCTCATGGGGGAAACCTCGGACGGTGAGTGAATGACCTGGGTGCAACAGACCTGGGTGGAATAATTGACTATTTTGCTGGGATATGTGAATCTCGAACGAGGCACCCATCCAACGAGGAGATCGTTCTTGCGCTTAACGACCAAAGGCCGCTATGCCGTGACCGCCATGCTGGATCTCGCCTATCATAGCGAAAAAAAGCCCGTTACCTTGACCGACATCGCGAAGCGGCAGGACATTTCCCTGTCCTATTTGGAACAGCTTTTCTCCCGGTTGCGCCGCTTTGGCATGGTCGAGGGCGTCAGGGGACCCGGCGGCGGTTACCAACTCAGCCGCAAGGCCGAGCGGATCAGCATAGCCGAAATCATCGCCGCCGTGGATGAGACGGTCGACGCTACCCGTTGCGGCGGGAAGTCCGATTGCCAGAACTCCCAGCCTTGCCTGGCCCATGATTTGTGGATGGGGCTCAGCGAGCAGATTCGCCAATATCTCGACTCGATCAGTCTGGCCGATGTCCTGCAACGCCAGTGCGTTCGGCAGGTTGCCGAGCGGCAACAGCTACAGGCGGCGGCTGAGGCAGCCGCTGCCGCTGCTGCGGCCATCGAGGGAATCGAGGAGCTCGAGGCTCCCCTGCAACAGGACATTATTCCCTAGGCCCAGGTGGCCATGATCTACCTCGATCACAACGCCACCACGCCTCTGGACGAGCGCGTGAGGGACGCCATGCTGCCTTTTCTGGGACGCTTTTACGGCAATCCGTCGGGCTTGTACCGGCTGGGGCGGCTTAGCCGGGGCGCCATCGACACGGCGCGGGAGCAGGTCGCCGCCTTGGCGGGCGCCAGGGCCGCGGAGGTGATCTTCACCAGCGGCGGCACGGAGGCCAACAATTTCGCGCTCAAGGGCATGGCCGGGGCACTGGCCTACGGCGTGATCGTCAGCGGCGGCACCGAGCATCCCGCTGTCACGGAGCCGCTGCGGTTTCTGGGCCGGCATGGCTGGACCATCAAGACCCTGCCGGTCGATGCGAATGGTTCGCCGGATCTCGCGGCCATTCCCGACCTCATGACCTCGGAGACCCGTCTCGGCACCCTCATGCTGGCCAACAACGAAACCGGCGTCATCCATGAAACCCGCGCGCTGGCGGATTCGCTACGGAGCGTGGGCGCCTATTTCCATGTCGACGCCGTGCAGGCCGCGGGCAAGATTCCCGTGGATTTCGCCGGCATGGGGGCCCACACGATGGCACTTTCCTCGCACAAGCTGTACGGGCCGAAAGGGGTGGGCGCCCTGATCGCCGAACGCCTTGCGCCGCTGGAACCGCTCCTGCACGGGGGGGGGCAGGAGCAGGACCGACGGGGCGGCACCGAAAATGTGGCGGGGATCGTCGGCTTCGGCAAGGCGGCGGAATTGGCGCGGATCGAGCTTGAGGAACGCCGCCGGCGGACCCATTTACTGCGAACGAGGCTGGAGGAAGGGCTGCGTTCCTTGCCGGGACTGATCCTGTTCGGGGAGACGGCGGAACGGTTGCCCAACACCTCGCTATTCAGCGTCCCGGGGTATGACGGCGAAACCCTGGTCATGCAACTCGACCGCCTCGGCTTCGCCGTGTCCAGCGGCTCCGCTTGCGCCAGCGGCGGCAACGAGCCCAGTCCGGTGCTGCTGGCCATGGGGGTGGAGGAGTCCATCGCCCGGGGCGCCATCCGCGTCAGCCTGGGACGCGGTAACACGGAAACCGAGGTGGACCGGTTCATCGAGGCGATCAAGGGCCTCATGTCCGCTCATTGACAACCCGCCGCGCGTCCAGGACGCCGGCCCTCGATCTGGAGAACGACATGTCCATCAATCTGACTGAAAGCGCCGCCGCCCAGGTGGCCAGACAATTACAGAAACGCGGTTCCGGCCTGGGTCTCAGGCTGGGCGTCAAGAAATCCGGCTGTACCGGTTATGCCTATGTGGTGGATTTCGCGGATGCGGCAGAGGAGGGTGACGCGGTGTTCGACCAGCACGGCGTCAAGGTCGTCATCAGCCGGGAGGAGCTGCCCTTTCTGGACGGGATTACCCTGGATTTCCGCCGAGAGGGCATCAGCGAAGCCTTCAAGTTCGACAACCCCAATATCAAGGCCATGTGCGGTTGCGGGGAGAGCTTCGCGGTCTAGGCCGACGCATGCCTTACTCCGCAAGCGGTTTTTCTATAAAATCGGAAAGTTGATTCCCGCCCATTCGCGCGGGTTTTTCTTTTCCCGGCATTGCCCACGCGGCTGCCGGCTTCATTGACACCAGGAGTATCCATGGCGATCGAACGCACCCTTTCCATCATCAAGCCCGATGCCGTAGCCAAGAACGTGATCGGCGAAATTTACAGCCGGTTCGAGCGGGCCGGCCTCCGCATCGTTGCGGCCAAGATGGCTCATCTGTCCCGGGAGCAGGCCGAGGGCTTCTACGCCGTACACAAGGAACGCCCCTTCTTCAAGGACCTGGTCGGCTTCATGATTTCCGGACCGGTGATGATCCAGGTGCTGGAAGGCGAGGACGCCATCGCCAGGAATCGGGAAATCATGGGCGCCACCAATCCCAAGGACGCGGCGCCCGGCACCATCCGCGCCGATTTCGCGGTCAGCATCGACGAGAACGCCGTGCATGGTTCCGACGGCTCCGAAACCGCCGCTCAGGAAATCGCCTACTTCTTCCCGCCGAATGAACTCTGCGCCAGAACCCGCTGATCCGCTCGGCAGGATCAATCTGCTCGGACTCGACCGGAAGGCCCTGGAGGCCTTCTGCGTCGGGCACGGCGAAAAACCGTTTCGCGCCGTCCAGTTGCGGCAATGGATTCACCAGCGCGGGGTCGACGATTTCGGGTCGATGACCAATCTGAGCAAGGCGTTTCGCGCCCAGCTTCTCGAACATGCGGAAATCCGTCCACCCGAGATCGCGCATGAACGGATTTCCTCGGATGGCACCTGCAAGTGGGTGCTCCAAACCGACGCCCAGAATCGTGTGGAGACCGTCTTCATCCCCGAGGAGAATCGCGGCACGCTATGCGTGTCCTCGCAAGTCGGCTGCGCGCTGGAATGCTCGTTCTGCTCGACCGCCAGGCAAGGATTCAATCGCAACCTGAGCGTCGCCGAGATCATCGGCCAGCTCTGGGTCGCCCGCCGCGAGCTTGGCGCCGGCGCGGTGACCAATGTCGTCCTGATGGGCATGGGCGAGCCGCTGCTCAACTTCAATAACGTCGTGGCCGCCATCGATCTGATGCTGGACGACTACGCCTATGGATTGTCCAAGCGCCGCGTCACGCTCAGCACCTCCGGCATCGTGCCGGCCCTGGACCGGCTGGCGGAGGTCAGCGAGGTCAGCGAGGTCAGTCTGGCCGTCTCCCTGCACGCGCCGAACGACGATTTGCGCGACGAACTGGTGCCGGTCAACCGGAAATATCCGATTCACGAACTGATGGCGGCCTGCCAGCGCTATATCGGCCGCGATGGCCGGCGCAAGGTGACCATCGAATACGTGATGCTCGATGGCGTCAACGACACCCCGGCCCATGCCCGGCAACTGGTTCGCGTGCTCAGTCAGGTGCCCTCCAAGGTCAATCTGATTCCCTTCAATCCCTTTCCCGGTTCGGGTTACCGCTGTTCCAGCCGCGAGTCCATCCAGCGTTTCGGCGAGATTTTGCAGGCCGCCGGACTCATCACCACCACCCGCAAGACCCGGGGCGACGACATCGAAGCCGCCTGCGGGCAACTGGTGGGCCAGGTCAAGGACCGCACCCGCCGCGCGTTGCGGCTGGCCGCGGCGGGCTGATGCGGCCAGGCCGGGGTACGCTGCTCGGCGCCGCCGTTCTCTGCGCGTCCTGTTCGTCCCTGCCGACCGGGGAGGAGACGCCCAGGAGTCGCGAACCCCTGAGCGACGAGCAGGCCTCCGGCATCTATGTGGAAAAGGGCGTTCATTACCTGGAGGCCGGCCAGTACGAGATAGCCCTGCAGGACCTCAATAAGGCGGTGGAACTGGAGGGGGATAACAGCGAAGCCCACAACGCGTTGGGTGTGCTGTTCCAGCGCATCGAGGAACGTTCCCAGGCCGAACGGCATTTCCGTCTGGCTTTGAGCCTCAAGCCGGACAATTACGGCGCCCGCAACAATTTCGGCCGTTTTCTGTGCATGACCGGCCAGCCGAATGAAGCCTTCGAACAATTTGCCCAGGTCACGGCCACCAAACTCTACGGTCAGCCCTGGATACCGCTGACCAACGCCGGCATCTGCGCCCGCTCCATCGGCAAGCCGGACCAGGCCGAGAGTTATCTCCGCAAGGCGCTGGAGTCGGAACCCAACTTCCCCCCCGCCCTGCTGGAAATGGCCCGGCTCAGCCGCGAAACAGGGCAGGCGATGGCCGGCCGAGGATTCCTGCAACGCTACCTCGCCGGCGTCGGCCCCACCCCGGAAGCCCTCCTGCTCGGCATCGAGATCGAAATGGCCCTCGGCAACAGCCAGGCCGCCGCCGACTACATGAACACACTCCGCACGAAATTCCCCAACGCCACCGAGGTCATGCAAGCCAGGCGCAAGCTGAGGTCATGAACCCAGCCTGATTCGGCTGGATCAGGGTTGGGATGACGGTCGCATATTGTTGACCCGTTCACTTCAGAGAGGAGGCTTCGTGGATTTTGAGTACACTCTCGGCTTGTAACTCGCTATACGCTAAGCCCGATAGCCGCCGGACTGCCGAGCGAAAATTTCAGATGGAATTCGCTATACTGGCTTGAGAAAAATCACATATCTGGCGTATCGTTGTTGAGTACCATCTTGATCTATTGAAATAATATCATGATCAGTATTGGAAAACCTCGCAAATACTGGTGCAACATGAGAGGAAAACGCTTATCCGCTGGAACGATCTTGGGATTCCTTGTGGCCTCCTGCGCCTATGCTCACGCCCCGCACGATGTGGTTCAAAGCATAGCGATATCTCCCCATTATGTCGCCGATCACACCGTGTATGCCCTGGTTCGTTCTAATGTACTGAAATCGACCGATGGCGGCATCTCATGGAAACGTCTAGTTCGGGGGCTCGATAATATCGAATCGCTAAGTCGGCTTGCAATCGATCCGACAAATCCAGATATTCTTTATGTCTCTTCCGCCGCCGATGGCATCTATAAAACAATAAATGCGGGGGGGTCATGGTCTAAAGTCAGCAGTGGCTTGGCTGCCATGGGATATCAAAATATATACATCCCGCCGGCAATGGTACGCGTTTTTGCCTTTGCGCTTGGGGCATCACGGGGTGTGTACCGAACTTCAGATGCTGGCGCCAATTGGATCAGGGTCCATGATGGCGCCGTTCCATTGTCGGCTATTGCCGGATTTGCTTGGAATCCCACGGAGGGGCGAGAGGTCTTGATCGGCGACAGGAAAGGAACCTTGTACCTTTCCAAGGATGCGGGGCTGCATTGGGGAAAATTGTATACATTTACCGGCTGCGGAGAGGTTACCAATATCGCCACCCTTGACAAGCCGTTGCTCCGTCAGATTTTTTTTGTTGGCACATCGGCATGTGGGGTGTTTCGAACAACGGATGGGGGTCAATCCTTTGACGCCATGAATATCGGCATTGACGATCCCAATGTGCGTGGAGTCGCCATGTCGCCTGAATTCCAGCATGATGCTACCGTGTTTGTCACCACGGGTTCGAAAGCTGTTTATATCTCCAATAATGCCGGTCTAACCTGGTCCTTGCATGAACAGGGTGTTGTAACCGATCCACAGGGTGAGGGGCATAAGTTTTTAGGCGTGAGGCCATCGCCGAATTATCGGGAGGACAAGACCCTGTTTTTGGAGGGTTTTTCTGGCATCTTCAAGTCGAGTAATGGTGGTTATTCATGGTCGGAAATGGATGCCATGCCCAAAACCTTGATACAAAGCGTGGCATTATCTCCATCCTATACCAAGGATGCTTCATTGGCCGTATCGACTTACCTCAATGGTCTGTATAAATCACACAATAGTGGTGACTCTTGGACAAGCATGGCGGATGGGCTTTCCGCCAGAAACAGCGATATTACCTATTCGCCATCGTATTGGGTGGATAGGGTTCTTCTTTTTGCCGCGATTGGCCTTCCCAATCGAATTATAAAGTCAAATGATGGTGGAGGCACATGGACGAAAAGGGACATGGAGTGTATTCCGACCATACTCGGCATATCGCCGGATTTTGCCAGAGACCAGACGTTATATGCCGCGTGCCGATCCACGATATTACTCCGATCCAACGACGCTGGTGAGTCCTATGCTTTAGTATACCGCGAGGCGGTGGGCGACTCCTGTCCCTATTGCGTATCCGCCTTGGCGCTATCACCGAATTTCAAGAACGACCATACCATACTCTATGCAACGGAAACCGCTGACTCAGGCGTTCAGGTGAGTCGGAATGGAGGCGATAGCTGGTTGACAAAAGGTTCAAAGGCTACTTATGGGCGACATATCAAGGTGGCCTTTTCTCCTGAATACGCCGTGGACCATACCGTGTTTATTGGGGGGGGCAAGGGCTTGTTCCGTAGTGAGGATGGACTTGAAAGCTGGAGAAAAATTACCGGCGATGCCAACGGTATTGATGGCTATATCGAGGAGCTGGCTGTTTCGCCCGATTTTAAAAACGACCATACCCTTCTGATAAGCGTCAGAGGCAAAGGTTTGTTCAAGTCTGAGAATCGGGGTCTTAGCTTCCGTGCTGTCGGTTCTTCTCTGATCGCCAATAACCACGTGTTCGGACTCTGGGATGATTTTCCGGTGGCTACTTCCTCATTGATCAGATTTTCTGCTGATTATGCCATAGACAAGACGATCTATGGTTGTTCCTCGGATTGGTTGTTTCGTTCCCGGGACGGGGGAGAATCCTGGTCAGCCATTTTGCAGCACAATAGGCTAAAGCCGTCTGTCGATAACCCGATTCTACCGGAGCCAATAGTAACGCCTCCACAAACTGTATCAGCTTCGAATGTTTCTCCTGTTTACCCAAGACCCCACGCCCATCTAACCGTCGTCAAAAAGGGTAGAGGGCAAGGAAGAGTTTCGAGTTTTCCGAAGGGTATCGATTGTGGTGATTCCTGTAGCTATCAATTTACAAAAAAGACGAAAGTGCGATTGATGGCGATACCAGAAAACGGGTCCAGGTTCGCTAGGTGGGGAGGCAATTGTCCAAGAAAAAAAATCCTCTGCACGATCAAACTGAAAAAAGATAAACGAATTAATGTTCGATTTCGATTAAAAAAATAGTTATACTGATCCTTGGATATGTTCTTTCTGCTACGGTGACACAACCAATCCATAAAAGCCCAGTGGTACTCTTTAACGGTCTAACAGCATGATATGATTGGCTATCTCGATGACTTTATTGCCCTTCAAGGTTGCTATGGTTGGGCTTTTGACCCGGAGTCTCGAGAAGAAGCCGTTTCTGTTTATCTATTTGATGATAGGCAGAAGCTGGGTGTGGTCAAGGCCGATCAATACCGTGAAGATGTAAAACTCGCAGGCATAGGAAATGGGTATCATGGTTTTGTTGCCACTCTGGATTCGATGCCGAGTCTTGCAAGGATACGGGAAGGATCAAAAATAAGAGCTTGCTTCGATCAGGAAGGGAGGCTTGAGTTATCGAATTGCCCTTTCATCATCACGCCTGCCTTATATGAAATATGGTCATTGCGTGTATTGCATCGCCAGCGTCCCGCGGAGCCGGCGGGTACCTATACCCTAAACAACGCAGTCGTCATACCGACGAGATGGGCAAATGAGGAATGTCAGAAATTCTATTGGCCAGCATTACTCATGGGTGGCATCTATACCGGACAAGGGAGATTGGATCCTAGGGCAAGTTTAGCGCGCGGCTATGGCCTGATCCAACATGCTCCCTGGACTCTCCAGGATCCGCCGGTCTCCCATATTGACCAAACTTGTATCTATGGGGGTGTGTTACATGACCACTTCGGACATTTCTTGACCGAAAGCTTGGCGCGCTCCAGCCATTTTCAGGAGTTCAGGGATGCCCCTATTATATATACGCATGCTGACCATACCCTCCACGATCCCTGGGATCTACCCACATTCGTCAAGGATGTGTTCGAAGTTTTGGAAGTTCCACTGGAGCGTATCCATATAATTCAGGATATTACGACCGTTCGAAATTTGGTGGTTCCAAGTATTGGTCTCAGGTTGTTTGACTATGCGGATAGTCGTCATCTTGCCTTTTTAGAGAGTCAAGCCGCGAAGCATATGCCTGCGGAAGGTAAGGCGAGATACGTAAGAAAAATATACCTTTCCAGATCACTAATACCACCATCAACCAAAGGTTCGATGATTTGGGCCGAAAACATCTTTGAGCGATATTTGGGAAGAGAGGGTTTCGAGATCGTTCATCCCGAGACCTTGGATATCAATCAGCAATTTCAACTTGTTCTGTCGGCGGACTATTTGGTGGGATTTGTGGGTAGCGCATTTCACTCCTTGCTGTTTTCCTACAGAAAACCAAGGAAGGTGATTTACCTGCATCGCAACAAAGTACAAGGAATTTCAAGAATCTACTCGGCTATCGACGATGCCAAGGGCTTGGACACCCGGTATCTGGATTTTGTTGAGGATGTGGCGGGAGGTGCATCTCTTGTCAACTTTGAGGGCATATCCGAAGTCTTGCTGGAAATGGGCTTGGTTACGAATACCTTAACCTATTGGAAGACCCTTTATCGTACCTATCTTCTGCAAGGTTCGTTCTTCAAAATCCTGCAAAACGAACTGTCCGATTTGACGATTAGCGATATCCGCATGCTTGCGCGTCAATCCAGGGGTTTGCCGGGATCCACCTGTTTAGTCCCTGACAATCCAGCCCTTAAGCATCTGTTCCGCTGGTCCTGACGGTGTTCTTTATAAGCCATAATAATAGTTGAGGAGACTTCTTGAGGTATGTAGTTCGTAGAAGGCTGGGTTGAAGCGCAGCGGAAACCCAGCCACTCATCCCGATTCGCTGGGTTTCGTTCCTCTACCCAGCCTACGGCCCTGGATATTACCCTGTTGACCTTGGCATGAATTGTTCTCTCAACTAAACATCCAGACGAACGCCTCTCGATGGTCGTCGATGTCCTGCGCTTCGCGCTCGTAATCCATCGCGTGACCCTCATTGTCCAGCGCCCTGATGCCTCTCGCGCCCAATACAAAATACAGTTTCTCGCTCATCGGCTTGTGCCATAGCTCGCCGACATCGAGCAGCAGTAAATGGTAGAGTTCCCTTGGCATTTCGACGCGGGACGGCCAATGTCCGTAGCGGTGATGAAAGGCCTGTATGGTTTTGGCGAGGCACCAGGCCATGCGGGTCGCGGTCTTGGGGCAGGGGGCCTTGACCTCTCCTTCCTCCAGTTCCATCAGGTCGCGTCAGATCTTGCCGTAAATTCGGGCGCGGTTCGCGCCCATGCTGTCGAATGTTTTCTGCTTGAAGTTCGGATAATCCACATCCTTCTCCATCCGCTTCATCCCCTCGGCGAACGCGGTTCGAGCGATTCTGGCCCGGTGCGGGTAATCGAGGCTCGAATCCGATACGATCGGCTCCAGTTCCGGCATGAATTTGGTCCGCAGCGCCTCCAGATCATCACGCACGCGGGCTCTGATGGTCAGTTTGCCGGCGCCTTGATCATCGGGTTTTGCCACCACGCTGAAAAAACCGCACGAGTTGAATATCCACATGAGCAATCTCCATTTGAGCGATCCGTGAACCATGAGGCACGCAACGCCGGGCATGACTCCTACGCATTTTAATACGGTAATTACTACCGCCGAACGGCCATCCCGATTATCCTACCCGGTTTGCCGGGTCCGCCGCAGGCCGAGACAGGGGGGCTCCGGATCGACGCCTGATTTATCTTATAGTTAGATCGACTCATCATGTCCGAAAAAATTCAGGCCATCCGGGGGATGCATGACATCCTGCCGGAGCATGCCCCGCGTTGGCAATACGTGGAAAGCGTACTGCGGCGGGTGATGGGCGCCTACGGCTACCGCGAGATACGCCTGCCCATCGTCGAAAAGACCGAATTGTTCAAGCGCTCCATTGGCGAAGTGACCGATATCGTCGAGAAGGAGATGTACACCTTCGACGATCGCAACGGCGATTCGCTGACCCTCCGCCCCGAAGGCACGGCGGGCTGCCTCAGGGCCTGCCTGGAGCATGGCTTGCTGCATAACCAGACCCAACGGCTCTGGTACATGGGGCAGATGTTCCGGCACGAGCGCCCGCAGAAGGGGCGTTATCGCCAGTTTCACCAACTGGGCGTGGAAGCCTACGGAATGCCGGGGCCGGATATCGACGCCGAGCTGATCCTGCTGTGCCGCCGCCTGTGGCGGGAATTGGGCATCGGCGCGAAACTGGAGCTGGAGATCAACTCGCTCGGCACGACCGATGAACGGCACGCCTACCGGCTTAAGCTGGTGGAATATTTCCGGGCACATTACGACCATCTGGACGAGGACAGCCGCCGCCGGCTGGA
>Ga0233420_10000457_pt1 | contig 17404 bp, 22 predicted proteins | sample Watercolumn_Mata_4_FD_183009 | JGI IMG/M metagenome (GOLD analysis project Ga0233420, IMG submission 183009) | Freshwater microbial communities from Lake Matano, South Sulawesi, Indonesia - Watercolumn_Matano_2014_102_MG | ecosystem: Environmental > Aquatic > Freshwater > Lake | place...
TTATTCTATTTATAGTTCTTTTAGAAAAGAAAAAGCAGATTTTACTCATCTATCAGAATTTCATCATATTGAGTATGAAGCAAAGATTAATCAAACTAAGAATGAGGAAATAGTCCTTTCTTTAATTAACCCAACAAATATAGAATAATTGATATGTTCTAGACTCTTTAATATCGTCTGTTTCATTTTTACTTTATCTTCTCAAAAAGAATTCATTCCTTTTTAATCTTTCCCTTTTTCTCTCAAAAGATGATTGTATTCTTCACAAGAAACCTACTTTATGTTGTGATAATCGCTATTTTTGGCAACAACAAAATATTTAGGTTTGTTCATTTGTTTTTTGGATGTTTCAGTGAATATATAATTCATTAAGATTTTCATTGATTATTTTTTCCAGTCCCAACCCTGTTCTGCTATTTTTCTGACAGAATTAACTATAAATTCTGCCCTTTTTGCGTCTATATCCTTATGTTGCTTCCTATATAATTCAGCTGCCTTGGATGCGTACTTTTCTGCTTCCTTGCAATGGCTGGTAGTAAGCTCAAATACATCCATACGCCAGTATGCTATGCCCAGCATAAGATAGCCATCTCCGTCTTTTGGATTTAAACTTATTGCCTTTTTAGCGTTTTCAATAGATTTGTCATACTCTCCGTAATTAATATAAATGTCGGATAATGAGACATATGCCTCAAAATATTTAGGGTCTAATCTTATTGCTTCTTCAGTTTCCTGTAAAGCACTCGTTCTTCTGCCTTCGCCGAATTCTTCTCGCCCTCTTTCATAATGTTTTTTTGCTTCAGGATTATTTGTTTCACCTTTAACATTTGCAACACCTAGGCTAATCGAAAGGATAGCTGCTAAGCCCAAATTAACTGCCTTTTTCACACTTTTATGCAGTTTGCCGTTTATGCTTTTCATCTTATCCTCTTATTGGAATTTGAAGGTATTTAAATTTTATTCCAAGTAAAATCTAAGTGATAAAAGAAAACTCTTTCAGATTATCAATGCCTTTATTTGCCATTTTTCTGATGGACTCTAAATCCTTTTCCCTTTCCTCTTTGTTTTTTCTTAAACTGTATCTTAAAAGAATAGAGACTATTTCTGGATTGAATATGAAGAGTTTATCAGCGACCTTTATAATCTTCCCTTCCTCTGTCTTAGGCTTACCTTCTGAGCCATGATTCAAAATACAATCTGCTAAAGTTTCATCAATCTCAAAATCCTTTTCCAGTATCTCTAAACTATGTTTTGCATACTCTTCTGCCGAGATTGAATAGCCTATATCATGAACCCAGCCCGCAATTCTTAATATCTTTTTGTCTATGTCCATATTATCAGATAAGATTAAAGCAATATCCCTGACAAGTTTAGAATGCAAGATATAGAATTCTTTGTCCTCTGAATTTTCCAGCCTACAAAACATTTCTCGTGCAATCTTTTCTGCTTTATCTATAGTCAATTTTTGTTTCATGCGCGTGTCTGTATACCTAAGAGTAGAAGGTAGCTTAAATTATTTTCTATAAATTTCTTCGACTTTACTAAGTCATCCAATAAACCAGTACTATTGCTCTACTACGTCCACATCAAAATATTTATTTCTTATTATCCCACCAATATACTCATGGTCAAAAACTTTATTTGCATCTAAAAAAATATCTTCATGTCCTTTAAAACTTCTTAGACCTCCTTCCCATTTGTTAAAATACTCAAATTTGCCACTTATTACCCTTCCCTCAAAATAAATTTCATCTAAAGAAAATTTTTTAGGACCTCTGAATGGAGCATCCTTAGGAGAACTTAATAATGCTTTTTTTAAAAATGTGGATATAATCTGAGCATTTTCCCAAAAAGGTTCAAGAGCACCTCCTCTATATTGCATAGACCAGACAAGGACCATATCATAAAAAACATCTTCAGTTCCTCTTTCAATACTATTACCATTGTAACTATCAGTATATAACCAGGGTAACTCTCTATTTGAGTAAAGAGAAGAACCATCAGACATACTAACTTTTAAATCAGATTTAGCAAAAGACTTTAACTTTGATCTAAAAATAAAATCTCTTAAGTCTTCTAATCTTATAATTTTTCTCCCACCAAAATTCATTTTTAGAATCCCCCATGATGAAAGTATATTCTCGCTTCTTTCCCTCTTTCTTTACATAACTCTTTAATTTGCTTTTCTAAATTGTTCCAATAATTGTTCTTGCAGTCATATATCTCTTTATATTTATCAACCAAATTAGGACGATTTTCTTTGATAAAATCAAAAATTTCTTTTCTATTTGTTGGTCTTATATTTAGGTTTTCAAACATAAAAAAATCAACAAATTTTGTTTTATCTAGGATTTCTTCAATATTAGTTATGAAGGGGAGTATTGGGGAAATAAAAACATAAGTCTTTAACCCAGCTTCATTGCATTTTCTTAAAGTATCAATTCTTACATCTGGAGGAGAGGCATAGGGTTCTAATTCTTTACTGATTTCATTGTCTAATGTAGAAAGAGAAATTCCTACTGTTACATCCTTATACTGTTTTAGCAAATCAATATCCCTCGAAGCAATTCTGCTTTTTGTTAAAATTTCTAATTTTGGCTGAACTGGGATTAAAGCTTCTAAGATTCTTCTTGTTAGTTTGTATTTCTTTTCTAAAGGATTATAGGGATCTGTAACAGAACTCATTAAAATTTTTTTCCCCCTTAATTTTTCAGTATTCCTCAATTTATCAACAGCATTGATCTTAATATCAATAAAATCTCCCCATCTTTCATGGTGATTAGTAAATCTTTTCATAAAACTAGCATAACAATAAATACATTTATGAGTGCAACCTATATAAGGATTTATTACGTAATCTGTATCTGGCAAATTACTCTTTACGACTACTGATTTTGTTTTAATTTCTCTTATTTTCATTTTTTAATAAGTATTCATCAGTTTTACAAGGCTTGTGATTATTTTTCCATACCTTAGTACTGTCACTATTTAATATTTCCGATAGATTTTGTTCAGGTAATTTTCCCAAAACAAACTTATCATTTACTGGATTCCCATTCCTATCAAGCGCCCAACAACATGCTAAGACCTTTCCATCGGGAAGAATACCTATCATATTCTTATATGCTTCACATTCATTTTTGAAACTGTGGTGGAATGAAGGAATATCCCTATCTTTTATCTTTACAGCTAATCTATGCACATGTCTATAAAAACTATCACTTGGCAAAACATTTGGGTAACTCCTTGCTCTACCTGCAAGATGCAGTCTTAATAAATTCCATCCTACAATTGGATATCTTTTTATTAAATCACCTAGATTCTCTAATTCCTTTACTGAAACATCGCTTCGTAACACGGTAGAAATTTTTGTAGAGATATCTGTATAAGTACATTTTTCCAATGCATTAAGAGAATCTAAAGAATAATTTCTTGGTCTTATGGGGTCATTTATCCAAGGCAATCTATCTATAGTAAATGCTATGGATCCTGCATATTTCTTAAGAAATTCTAATTTATCCCCATTAAAATTATAGCCTGTTCCGCTTATCATTATATTTTCTTTTCCAATTTTTTTAGAAGCATACTCTATAACTTTTCTATCCTCATCAAATAAAAGGGGGTCTCCCCCAGAAAAGTCAAATCTTACTTTTCTTTTGCATGACCTTATTAGAGCATCGACTACATACAATTTTGCACACATATCTAACTCTCTTCCTTCTTGTTTTTCTTTTTCTTTAATCTTTAACTGGACTTCTGGAGTAGATGCATAAATAGCATTAACACAGCATATTTTACAATTATATGCACATACTTTAGTAAGATTCCAAACTATGTCTAACTTATCCATTTTCCTTTAGCCTCTTTCTAGTGCCTTATCCATCAGAGAATCAACTTTTTCCTTTAGCTTCTTTATTGGCCCACATATTGCTTTATCCTTTATTTTGAGGTGTTCTATCTCTTCTAAGTTATTGTAAACAAATCCAAGTATCGAGACAAGCCTTTTTTTAGCCTCTTCTTCCTGCCATCCCTCAATTCCCTCTTCCCTTATTTTTGTTGATTGCATTGACTTAGTAAACTCAAAAAAGGATATATTCTTTCTTTTCTAAGATTTGCTGAATGGTTCAGCAATTTCACTGAAACTACCCCTTTATTTCTTATGAAAATAGCACTGAAACTGCTGAAGCAGAAATCTTTATATACCTCTAAAATCTGAAAATAGATAGGCTAAGGAGGAAAAATGCACGAAACAACTCAGAAGATAATCTCTTTATTCAAGAAGGTTGGTTCAGAATTATCCACTTCACAAATTCTTAAGGATATAGATGAAGAATACTCGAAATTAACGGAAAAATTAAGCCTAAGGGAGGATGCAGAAACAAAAAGGAAGATAGCACAGATGCACAGAAGAACCCTTCATCACCTGAACAAATTAGTAGGGCTTAATATCCTGACGGTTGTAAAACATGGAGAGAAGGGGGAGAAGTTCTTCACATTAAATGTAAGAGAGGATGAGGAAATTTCAGAGATTTCGCCACGATTCAAGAGGAGAGTGATAATCTCTAGACCAATACTGCCTTTGATGCCCATAGAGGGTTATGAGCAAAAGGGGTTAGTTGCCAAATACGAACCTGCAACATGGATTGACAGGCTTAATTCTGTAATAGTCTTTTCAGAGAAGATTAAATCTGCAGACAGAATGCATGATATGCTGATAGAGAACCTCTTTCCTGTAGTTAATGATACAATATGCTTAGAGAATTTTGAAGCACTAATAAATGAGCAAGATGTTTCTAGTTTTCTTGAAAGAATAAATGCTGAATGCGAGGAATATGGCAAACAGATAAGCCTAAGTATAGTCCTCTCTGAATTGAAGAATAGAGAGAATTTTTTGAGGATATTAAACCTCCTTTCTACGAATAGACTGGGTTGTATTGACTTGATCTTCTCGCTTAATACCCACGATTTAGAGGAGTATTTTAGCCTTTTTTCAAGAATAATTGAGGTATTTGCAAAGAGAAAGATTATGCTATACATTAAGAATAAGGCAATTCAGAATTCGCCGTATTTTACAGGAAGGGCAGGACCTTACTGCTTTATTGACAAGGAATGGCAGTTTGCAGAGGAATTAAGGAAGGGTATTGTCTGTTTGGGCTGCTCTCAGTCTTCTGTTATAGTGGATGTAAACAAGTTTTATGGCGAGTATGGGTTAGATATAGAAAAATTCTCTCAGCTAATGCTCAATATATCCAAGTCTACTTTATCTGCCAATGCTATGCAAAGGAGAAAATCTGAAGACTATTTCAGAACAGTAAACTGCCTAAACAAGGACCATGAAGCAGACTTTCTCAGCTTGTCAAGAAACTATATAAGATTCTGGAATTTTGGGCTGAGCCAGCCAGGCATGAATCCAGAGTTTGTTCTTAACATGATAAACGAGGCGAAGAAGAAGATTGATGAGTTTGCAGCAGCAGAAGAAACTATCTATAAGAGCTGCGGTATGACTACCCGATTCAGAATTGCACTCTCGTGCGCATTTGCAACTTCAAGCCAGCTTAGCCCCGCAAAGTATTCTTCATTGGAGATAAAGGATTTTGATGATTTATACAAGAAGGAGATTAAGAAAGAGATTATCGCAAGAGAGGTAATTGGCGAGATTTTTAATGGTGGGAATGAGGTAACATTCCATTATACTGGCATACTGAATCCAGAAAGCATAATAAGGCAGATTAGCATAGTCCTGTCAACTTATAAAATTCCCCTGTTTAATTATAATTTTGAGAACATAAAAGGAGATATGAAACTTACCTCTTTCATAAGTTAAAATGGAAATAATAGCGAAAAATGCAGAAGAAGCATGGAAAAAGGCTTTAAGGTATGCCCTTGAAAATGGGAAGGACTTTATTGATGCAGACAACAGAACTTGCAGAGAGGTTTTGAATGTTCTTGTCAAAGTCGAGAGTATGAAGGGAATCACAGATCCAATTGAGCTAATCAATAGCCTAAAGAGATGGGTGTATCCTCCCATTGAAGAGCTTGAGAGCTTTATTCTAAGCAAAAAGGAAATTCCTGGGTACTATTACAATTACGGGGCAAGGGCTTTCAATTTTGATGGGATTAACCAGATAGATAATTTTGTTGTTCCTCTTCTCAAAAAAGACAAAACAAGCAGAAGGGCTACAGCAATATTCTATAATCCTTTGAAGGATTCTCACTTATTCAAGAAGGATACCCCTGCGATGATAATGGTTAATCTTAACATAAGGCAGGATAAGATTCACGCCACTTCTGTTATCAGGAGTAATGACTTGTTTTTTGGCTGGCCTGCAAATCTTTACCAAACCTTTGTTTTGTTGGATTATGTGGCAAAGCAAATTGGCTGCGAGATAGGAAGCATAACAACAATTTCAGTTTCTGCGCACATATTTGAGGAACAGTTCGAGTATATAAACAAATTAATCGCGCGATAAACAAGATTAAGGAAGCTAATAGAGTTAATCAATGGCAAAATTAACCTAAAAAGAGATAGAGTCTATTACCTTCAATTTTTATTTTTTGCCATCTTGTTTCTTTCTTCTAATTTATCAATAATATCGTTTATTTTAATACCTCTTTTAACTAAAAAAACAATTAAGAAATAAATTAAATCGGCACTTTCCCATCTAACCTGCCTTCTATTTTTTGTTTTAGTGAGTTCTATTGCCTCTTCTATAATTTTATTATTCAAAACCCTTGGGTTTATGTAAAGAGAATAGCTATAGCTATTTTGATCCTCAGTTTTTATTCTATTTTTTATTATTTTATATAGCTCTTCTAAATTAAATTTTTTAATTTCTTCAAAGCAACTATAATTATTGAGGTGGCAAGCATTTCTTTTTTGCCTTACTATAAACAATAAAGCATCTTTGTCGCAATCTGTTTTTATTTCAATTATTTCTTGAATATTTCCAGAAGCTTCTCCTTTCATCCATAATCTCTTTCTTTCTCGACTAAAATACCAACATCTTCCCGTTTCAAAGGTCTTTTGAAGGCTTTCTTTATTTGAATAAGCGAGCATAAGCACATTTCCAGCAATATCTTTAATAATAGTTGGAATTAAGTTGTTCATTTTTTTAAAATTTAAAGATTCAATAAAAAATTCTTCTGGATTTATTTTGCCTGTATAAATTGCCATGCCTACAACACAGTCAACATTTATTCTATCTAATTCTTTTACCTCTTCAAAAGTAGAAATTCCCCCCGCAATACTAATTTTATTTTTAGTTACTTGCCTTAGTTTTCTGATTGTTCCCAAATCTGTTCCTTTCATTAAACCCTCTTTCTCTATACATGTGTAAAGAAATTCAGAACAATAGTCTTTGAGTTCTTTTGCCATCTCAACTGGACTTTTGTCCAAAATTTCGGTCCAGCCTTTAATTGCGATTTTCCCATTTTTCGAGTCTAAAGCAACTATTATTCTTTCTTTACCTATTTCTGCTCGCAGTCTAGACAAAAATTCTTTATTAGCAGATGTTCCAATAATAATTTTTTCTGCTCCTGCATCAATTAATTCTTTTGCTTTTTCTAAATTCCTTATTCCACCACCAACTCTACATCTTGCTATCTTACAAATCCTTTTGATTAAATTAAGATTATTCCCAATATCAAATGCCGCATCTAAATCAATAACTTGTATATCTGAAAATTTTGAAAATCTTTTTGCATATTTTATCGGACCCTCTATTTCTATTATTTTGTCTTTTCCTTGCTTTAATTGAACGAGCTTGTTATTCATTAGATCAATTGATGGGATTATCATCTTCTCCTCCGATTACAACAATATCACTCTCGAATAATTTGTCATAAATTTTTAATCCTGCTTTTTCTGCAGATTTGCCAGAGTACACGATGTCAATAACCAAATCAACAACTCCATTAGAAAAAAATTCTTCTGTTGCTCCAGAAGCATATATTTTTTCTATTTGATACCCTTTATTTTCGAGAAGATTTGTGCAGGTTTTTTTAGCCAATTCTTTGTATTTTTTGTTTACACATATTTTTAATTTTTTAGGCAAATCATTCATTGATCTATTCTTTGGTCCTAGCAAGCAAAGAGCTGGTTTCCCTAAAATATTAGACTTATCTTTCCATACGATCCTCTTTAAAATTCTTATTTTTGTGTCTCTCTCTTTTAATAAAAACTCTTTGAATAAATCTTCCCCTGTTATTCCTATTACTTTTTTGCTTTGCTTTATTAATCTAGAGACAATTAATGGAACATCCTCTCCTCTTACCTCCACAATCTCTTTAAATAAGAATCCTCTTGCTATTTCCCTTGTCTTCTCTTTTAATCCAGAATTCTTTGGTAAAATGAACTAAACCACAGCTTTTTTGGGCTACCATGTTAACCTCCAAGAAAAGCCGTCAAGAATTTAGCTTTGTCTGTTAGAGATACTGCTTTTAGTTTTATAATTAAACTACGGCTTCTATCTTTAGATTCAGTGTGTAATAATCTAGAAGTCTTATTGAAAGCACAGCTATAAAAATAAAGAATTCTAGTGATGAACAAACCTCCGAGTTTGTGCTTCCATATTCTAATAGACTAGTTATTGTTTAAAAATTTTTTGGTTTTACCTTTTACTCAATTTTCTCTAATAGAAAAGTTTAAAGAAACTAGCCTATTTATATGGTCATGCTGCCAAAAATAACATTCAAATATTCCTAAGTTTATAATGAGATATTCAAAAAGAGGGTTATGAAAATATAATAAATGAGTTTAGAAAAAGGATAAAATGAAACCTCATGTTGAATTTAAATTAGATTATAAGAAGGATGCCTTAAATTACTGGGAAGCATCTCACGAAAGGATGTATGGTGGCAAGCCATGGGCTGTTGACCCTTTAATAAAGGAGAAGATAGATAAAAAATCTTGGAAGAGGTCTAGAGCTTTTCTTTATTCTTATTTGAAAGAAAAGTACAAAAAGCATTCTAAGAAATTTGAGAAACTCTTAAAACATACCTCTGAAATGTGGTATTTAATTGAGAAGGACTATTTTGAAAGATTAGAAAAAATAACTAAAAGACCTATTTACATAAAGAAGTTTACTGCGTATCTTACTACAACGGGAAGATGCCCTTATTTTAAGAAGGACAATTCATTTATGATTAATATTTATTCCTCTTCATTGCTTCATTGCCAAATTGCCTCTCATGAGATTATGCATCTTCAATTTCATCATTATTGGGAAAAGAGCATTCGCAAGAAACTTGGATTCAAAAAGTTCCATGATTTAAAAGAGTCTCTTACAACATTGCTTAATGAAGAGTTTCTTGATTTAATAGTTTTAAAAGATGAGGGCTATAAGGTGCATAAGAGATTAAGAGAATTTATATCAACACAATGGAAAAAATATGAAGATTTTGATAAGGTTGTTGATGTTAGTGTTAAATATTTGAATAAGAAATAGCTTCTTTTTTACTTCACTTAATCTTCTCAAACAAAATCTCTTTCTTTTTTATTTTAATTTACACTTGATAATCCTGAGCAATTTTTCTTTTAATGCTGGAAGTTGGTCTTTTATTCTGGAAACATCTGAAATTTGCGCTGGTTTGCCGTAATACTTAGAGGAATTTCTTATCCTTCTGAAACTGTCCAATGATGATACCTCAAAATCGGAGAAGTCTGGTAATTTTTTGAGGTAAGCTATATTTGCTTCATGCGAATATGATTTGTAGCCTTCTAAGGCAAGCAGGGCATCAATAAGCTCTCGCAATGAATCATACAGAAGCTCAAAGATTACTGTCGCCCTTTTTTCATCCAACTTCATTTCAAGAGCAATCTCTATTCTTGTTTCTGCCTCTTCAACAAGAGACTTAGCAAGTTCCTTGTCTGGTGTAGCTTTCTTTACTTCTTTCTCTTTTATGAATTCCTCAAATCTTTTCATTTTACTTTGAGATAGCCATAAAGAACAGTGCCATTAGCGAGATTGTTCATTAATGCGGGCTTTATATCTTTTTGCATAACTTCTATTAAATGAATATTCCTTTTTAATTCTCTCTCAAAATTATCTAATTTTAGATTAAGCCTTTTCTCGGTTATTACTGCAATGTCTATGTCAGATTTCTCTATGTCCTCTCCTTTTGCATAAGAACCAAAAAGAACTATTGCTTCTGGATGATTGTACTTTTCAACAAGCAAGTTCAATAGTCCAGAGTCCCTTATTCTTCTTTGGTTGTAGATTTTCTTTGCTTCTAAAAATAGTTGTGAATCCAGATTTGCTGTGACCTCAAGAATGGGTATAGTTCTTGTAGTTTTTAGCAGGTTTGAGGAAAGGATATTCTTCAGTTTTCTGGAGACAGTGGCTGGAGAGACTTTTGTTAAATCTGCTATCCTGCGCAGATGGAATCTTTCAGTAGGATTTTCAAAAAAAATTGAAAGAATCTTGCTTGTTTTATCCCCACCCATGGAAAACATCTGTTTCATTTTTGAAACACTTGTTTCATTCAAGAAACATCAATTTATAAATCTTTCTATTTTGGAATCACTTTATCTTCTCAAAAAGGATTCCTTTTTTATTTATCTTTGTTTTTTCGTTGAGTGGCTCATTTATCTGCTTAAGATTTTCAATCTTAAAACCAAGCTGCCCCGCAATCTTCTCGCATGAAGAGGGTATAAAAGGATAAAGCAATATCGCAATTGCCTTTATGCTGTCTGCAAGCTCATAAAGTTTCTTCTTGTCTTTTGTTTCCCATAATTTGTTTTCCTGAACATACTCATTACAATCATCAATGAACTCAAAAATCAGATTGAGCGCCTTGTCAAACTCATAGTCGTTTATAGTCTTCTCTATCTCCTGAAATTTCAATCTTTTTAACAATTTATTTCCGCATTTTTCAATTCCGTATTTTTCACACAAGGCAGAAACTCTTGATACCAAATTTCCAAGTTTGTTTGCGAGCTCGTCATTGTGCCTTTGAACTAATGCTTTTTCTGAGAAATCTCCATCATTTCCAAATGGAATATTTCTGACGAGGAAGTATCTTAAGGAATCTGCTGAATATTTATTTGCCAACTCAATTGGGTCAACAGTTATTCCTCTTGCTTTGCTTAATTTTTCTCCTTCTAAATTAATAAAACCATGAACTATAACCCTCGGAAGTTTTATTGCAGATGCGAGGAGCATAGAGTACCAGATTACAGTATGATGCCAAACAATATCTGGGCCAATAACATGGGTAGCAGGCCAAAAATCCTTATATTTTTTATTAGGATAATCTACTGTTGAAAGATAGTTAATCAAAGCATCTACCCAGACAAATGTAGTCTTAGACTTATCAAATGGTAAGGGAATTCCCCACTTAACTTTTTCACGGCTTATATTTAAATCTTTCAAAGGCTCCTTAAGCCGACTTAAGATTTCATTTTTCTTTTTCTCAGGCCAGATTAAATTGTTTTCTTTTATATTATGAATAATTTCTTTTTGATATTTGCTTAATTTAAAAAAATGACCAGACTCTTTAATTAATTCACATTTTTTCTTATGAACTGGGCAATTTCCATCCTCCAAATCTTTTTCAGTATAATATGTCTCGCAGTCAACACAGTACAATCCTTCATAATCTCCCTTGTAAATATCGCCTTTTTTATATAGGTTACTTAATATTTCTATTACAGTTTTTTCATGCCTTTTTTCAATAGTCATGATAAAGTCATCATAAGATATATTCAAAATCTTGCACAACTCTCTAAACTGCCCAGAAATCTCATTAACAAACTGCAAAAGAGTTTTGCCTGCTTCTTCTGCTTTTCTTTGTATTTTCAATCCATGGCAGTCTGTGCCAGTACTAAAATGCACATTAAATCCTTGAAGTCTTTTCCACCTAGCCAAAACATCCGTGCATATTTTTTCATATGCATGCCCAAGATGAAATCTTGCTGAAGGATAATCTATTGCTGTGCTTATCTGAAAATTATTCTTTTCCATTTTTCCTTAAGTTATTTCTTAATATAATATTATCTTCAGCCTTTTTTAAAGCTTTTATTTTATTTTCATGCTTAAGATACGGCTTAATTAGACCAAACAATTTTAGTAAAGAATCCTTTCTACTAACTCTTATTTGGAAGTAATTCTGATTATGTCTAAAACCTTCCATATTAAAATAATTTCTTGTATCGGACTCGTATGGTCCTCTGCAAATAATGCCCAGATTATTTAAATTCTTCTCCATAAAAAATTCCTTTAAGAATTAAGGCGTCAATCTTTCCCTGTCTCTTGGAAAGAGGCAGGCCTCTCTTATGTTCTCTAGTTTTAGCAATGCCATTGTAAATCTTTCCAAGCCGATGCTCCAGCCAGAATGATATGTTGCTCCATACCTAAATGAATCAATATACGCCTTAAAGTTTTCTGGATTAAGCCCCTTTTTCTTCAATTGTTTCACAAGCAATTCAGGAATATGAACCCTCTGCCCGCCAGAGGAAATCTCAATGCCCCCATACAAAGCATCAAATCCCCGCGAGATTTTTTCACCTTCTTTTAATGTTTTTGGCATTATGTAAAAGGGTTTTATGTCACAGGGCCAATCATAAATAAAAATTACAGTGTCAGGAAACAATTCGCATAACTTCTTCTCACCCTCAGCAGTTATGTCCTCATCAATATGCACCTTATTCTTCTTAAGAAGTTTTACCGCCTCATCATAAGTGAGGTATTTGTCCTTTGGCACTTCCAACTTTATTTTTAATATGTCAAGCTCCTTCTTACAGTTTTCTTTTACCTTTTTGATTATATGCTGCACTACTTTTGTCATTAAATCCATTACAGCAAATTCGTCGGCAAATGCAACTTCAATATCCATCTGCCTTGACTCGTTCAGATGCCTTATAGTGTTATGCTTTTCTGCCCGCCATACAGGAGTTATGCAGAAAACCTTTTCTAAGGAACAGGCAGCCATCTGCTTATACAATTGGGGCGATTGTGCAAGATATGCGTCCTTCTCAAAGTATTTTACAGGAAATAATTCTGTGCCGCCTTCAGATGCACTTGAGATTATTGATGGTGGCTGTATATTAAAAAATCCATTATTCTCAAAAAATTCTTGGAATGCAAATGAGATTTCCGACTGAATCTTGAATATTGACTGGGTTCTTTGGCTGTGCAAATCCAATGCCCTATTATCGAGGCGTTTTGGCAGTTCTGTCTTTGAGAAATCAGAGATATCAATTGGAAGCATTAATTCAGATTTTCCGATTATCTCTATCTTTTCAGGCAATATCTCTCTTCCACCAGGTGCTTGCTTACTCTCTTTTACTTTTCCTGTGACTTCGACTGAGGACTCATGAGGAATCTTTGTTATCAAATCAAAAATATTCTCAGGAGTTTCGCCCTTTATTGCAGTAACCTGTATTATTCCTGAAACATCCCTTAAAACAAGGAATCTAATCTTGCTTAAATCCCTTATCTCTTTTACCCAACCTCGGACTAATACCTCTTTGCCTTCATTTTTTTGGGTTATGTCCTTAACATAAGTTCTATCTTTTGCCATACTATCCTTAAAAATTAGTAATATATAAAATTTCCTATAATTATAATAGCAAGGTTTTTAATTAACCTCTATTCTGAATTTGTATGAGAACCTTATTTGCGTTTGATAATGATGGCGTTTTAAGAGATGAGTCTTCGTCTTACCAAAGGTGTATAGTTGAAACTGTCACTTTTCTTGATAAAGGAATTCCTGCTTCGAATGAGGAATTAGTTGAATCAATGAAGCAAAGCAATAATGACTGGGAAAGAGCCCATAAAATACTCAAACAGAGAGGGATAAGTGTGGATTTTGAGACTGTAAAAGAGCATTTTCAAGATTTATATCTTGGGAAAGAGAGAAATTTCACAGGATATATTAATGATGAGCCCTGGTTAGCGGATAATAATCTTCTTGCTAAATTGGCAAAGAGCCATCCCTTAATGATTGTTAGCGGGTCTCCGAAAAATGAAGTAGAGTATACTCTAAAGAGAAATGGTGCATCAGGTTATTTTAGTTTAATTTTGGGAATGTATGATTGTGATGGAAAAAAAGACGGGCTGGAAAAGGCAATTGCACATTTTAATCCAGATGAAATATTCTTTTGTGATGACAGGCCGTCACCTATAGGACAAGTTAAGGGGATTAAACACTGTAAAATATATGTGTTTGGAATTATTCCACCACAAGCAAATAAGGGATGGCATCAAGTTCTTAAAGATGCGGGGGCTAAAGAAGTATTCCCTAATGTGAAGAAATATTGCCAGTATCTTATTGACTACATAAGCAAAAGCTAAATTAAACTTCTAAGGATCTTTTAGGGATTTTAATAAATTATTTAAACATCTTTAGTTTGGGTTAATTATGAAAATGATTGGCAAAAGAGGGCAGTCAATGCAGATGCCATTCCAGATGATTTTTTCCCTTTTTCTCATTGCGGTTTTTATTGTTGTTGCGTTTTTTGTAATGAGGCATTTTATAAGCATTCAGGAGTGCTCGCAAGTCGGATTATTCTACAGGGATTTGCAGGACAAGATAACCTCGATATGGAATGCGCAGGAGGCAGAGCAGACATTCGAGGGAACACTGCCCTCTTCGTTGAAATATGCGTGCTTCCTTAATTTCAGCAGGGGCAAGGTACTTGCTGGATTAAATTCAGAACAGCGAGAGACAGCAGACAATATATATGAGGAACTTGCAGTTTATTACAAATACAAGACAGCAAACTTTTTCTTATATCCCTCAAAGAATACCTGCGATATGCCGAGCAGGCTGCTTGAGCATCTTGACACAGGCACTGCTTCTAATCCCTATTGCATAAAGAATGAGGGCAAGGTGAAGATAAGACTATACAAGGGATTTAATGATGTTTCAGTAAAGGTAAGGCAATAAGGAAAGAGAGAATAAAATTCAGGCATAGAAAAAGATTACACTGCAAATGCTAAAAAATTAAGCAGAAACTAATTTTTCCCTTTCAAGCTTTTTGAGATTAATCTCTGAAATGTAGTCATATAACTTAATAAAGTATCTTGCAATCTCGTTTTCTTCATTTATCTTGTATAACTTGGCTCTGCCAACCTCTCTTACCTTCTTGATGATACCATATTTCAGTAATTTTGGGAATATCGCATAGAGAGTTGCCCAGCTAATTCCTGCATTTCTTGCTAAGTCTGTCAATGTGTAGTCAAAATGCCTTCCTTCTATGAGGTATTGCAATAACCTCATTACAGGGCTGTCTCCAACCACATCTAAAAAAATAGATTTTTCTGCCATAATAATCTCTAAATTTTGAAATTTATAAATCTTTCGTTTTTATATATTATTGTATAATTTTAGAGGGATATTTTTAAATATATCTGTTTGATATTGATTTAATGGAAAAAGAGAGTGTAATGTGGCTTGTCCTTGTAAAATTGAATAACATGGGAAAATTCGGAGGGGCACATACCGCTTTAAGAAATATTGCAAGAGGTTTGCCATCTTCTATAGCGTCTAACAGGGAAGGAAAGAGGATAATAGAAAAGGCAATTAAGGAATTAGTAAACAAAGGTTTTTTACTTGCAAAATCCTCAACAGGAGAAATTCATGTTAGTTTAAATCCAAAAAAAGTCAAAGAGATTAGGGAATTTATTCAAAAATACAGATAAAGTAGGTAGATGAAAAATGCCAATCGCTGCAAAAACAAAAGAGGATAAAAAAGCCCAAATGTCATTCAACTGGATTTTTGCAATTGTTGTAGGGGCGATTATAATATTCTTGGCATTATTTTTTGCGTCACGATATCTAAATTTGGAGCGATATAAGTATGATACAGAGATGGCAGATAAATTGGCAATACTTTTGAATCCATTGGAGACAAGCTTTGCCAGTTCGACTGTCACTTTAATAGATTTTTCTGTTGAGACAAGGATAAGCATGCAATGCAAGCATGAAGGCATTGGCAGAGAGGAATTGAGGGTTGCAACAAAAAGCCCTACTGGAGAGCAATGGCAGGAGTTTGGAGCGGCACAGAGCATACACAACAAATACATATTCTCAAACGATATAGAGGAAGGAAAAACACTTTACATATTCTCAAAGCAGTTCAAGATGCCATTTAATATTGCCGACTTGATATATGCAACAACAAGCAATTACTGCTTTGTCGCATCGCCTCAAAAGATTAGCGATGAACTTAATGACTTGAATGCGAGCAATATGCAGCCCGCTTACAGGAAGAGCGAATGCAGGCAGAAGAGCACGACTGTCTGCTTTGGCAACAGGAATTGCGATATAAATGTTTATGGATTATGTTATTATGGCTGCGGTGACTTGTATGAGCATGGATTTGTGCAGAAGGGAGATGAAAAGGTGTATTATGAAGGGGATGCGCTGATGTATGCTGCAATATTCTCAAAATCAGGGTTGTATGAGTGCAATATAAGGAGATTGCTTAGCAGGACAAGCATGCTTGCTAGGCTTTATATTGAAAAGACAAAACTGCTTGATGCAAGGGGATGCACTACTGGAAAATTGAGCAGTAAGCTTCTTGATTTGCATTACAATGCATTATCGTTAATAAGCTCTGCAAATATGGTAATGCTAAGGGACAAGGCAAAGGAGGTTGAAAATGCGAATAATGAGATTATATGCAAGGCGTTTTAACTGCAAGAGGGCGCAATTGCAGATACAGGAAACAGCATTCATGCTGCTGGCTTTGGCATTCCTCTTTGCGCTTATTTTTATATTTTACAGCAATTTCCAAGTAAAGCAGCTTTATTCAGAGAAAAACAGGCTGCAGGCAGAGAAGGCAGTAACACTGCTTCAGAAGATAGAGGCAATGCCTGAATTTTCCTGCCTGAAAGGAAATTGCGTAGATTTTGACAAGGTTACTTCTATAAAGAATGTAAGCGGTTATGATGCGTTATGGAAGGGCTTGAGCAGCGTCAGGATAGTTACCATCTATCCTAACCGCTCTATTATAACAGTTTATGACAAGGGCAGGAAGGATATAACATATTCAGGATATGTCCCTTTATGCAAGACGCAATACAAGGATGGTTATATCTGGCAGGACTGCGACTTGGCAAAACTCCTTGTTTCGGTTGAGGAGGCAAAACAGGAATAAAATGATAAATACTAAAAGGGCACAGGAAGAAATGGTGGGGTTTGTATTGATAGTGGTGTTGCTTGTAATAATCTCTATGGTTTTCCTAAGTTTCTCATTAAGGAAGAAATCCCCTGTTGAGACAAGCACAGAGGTTGATAACCTGCTTTCCACAATGCTTGCATACACGACTAATTGCGCTTTATACATGCCTCAATACGAGACAGTTGGCGACTTGATAAAGAGCTGCTATTATAATGAGAAATGCAGTGATGGAAAAGAGACATGCAGTGTGTTAAAAGAAACAATGAATGAGATGCT
>Ga0233420_10000458_pt1 | contig 17387 bp, 15 predicted proteins | sample Watercolumn_Mata_4_FD_183009 | JGI IMG/M metagenome (GOLD analysis project Ga0233420, IMG submission 183009) | Freshwater microbial communities from Lake Matano, South Sulawesi, Indonesia - Watercolumn_Matano_2014_102_MG | ecosystem: Environmental > Aquatic > Freshwater > Lake | place...
TCAAGAGTTGGATGTAGAGAGATTAAATAAATATTTCTTAGAGCAAGAAGAAATGGCTAATAGATATGGTGGGAAAAAAGATTATATTCCCGATATTCTATATTTGACTCTTGCTGATAATCCAACCGCCAGGTCAGTCGATCCGGAAAAACTTCGCGGAGTAATTACCGAAGCCCTTAAGATGAACGAAGAAATGGTCTTTTTTTTCGATATGGCTTACATGAAACTCATTCCTGAGAAAAAAGCTAAGGCCATAATGAAGGTTATAAAAGAAACTGGCGCCCTAAAACATAGTGTTTTTGCTTTTTCCGATTCAAAAAGACTCGGTAGACCGGGTAGCAGATTAGGTGCAATTGTTGTACCAAAAGATGCAACGCTTTATGGAAAACAGTTGGGAACGAAAAATGGTCGAATCCAAGAAACAACTCGAACAATTCATCCCGGTTTTTCAGTTGAAACCGACTTTATGTACCAAGCAATAAACCAATTTGTTAAAGAAGAAGATTTGGTCGACTACAAAAGATTGTTAAGACAAAGACAGCAGGCTCTGCTTGAAGTTTTACAAGCTCTTAATCCAGGAGAAAAGTATTTTAAAAATCTTGATAAAATTTATATTCCTCAAAATGAAGATGATCTTATTCCTGAAGAAATGAATGTTCAAGATGTTCCTTTATATCTTTGGGTTGAAATCAATAAAGAAAATAAAGATTTTTTAGAAAAGTGTTTTGAAATCATAGAAGACTTGAATATAGTCGGAGTACCGGGAACTGTTTTCAAAGACGAAAACCATATGAGATTCTCTGTTGGAGTCATTTCGACAATTGATATTCTTAATAAATCTCCGGAAGTTTTTGCTCGATGGGCTAAAAAAAATTAAACATTTCTTCTAAAGAACTCTTACTCTTTCCATCTCTTCTGTTATTAATTTTATTTGTTTATCTAAATATTCTTGATTCAAATTTCTCGGATCAAATTCCAAAGGATTGACAGTTAGAGTAAAAGTTCTCGTCTTCCAATCATGTGGTAAAGTTTTTTCTAATAGTTGCTGGGTAATATTCATTTGAAGTTGAAGCTCTTCCTCAGTAAAAATTGCCTCACCGCCTCTTTCTTTATCATCGATGGATCTATTATTAACTGCTTCATGTAAATGCTCAGATGAATCTGCGTTGACAACAACTAAAAGATCAGGTCTAGGAATAATGTCCTTGAAGAGATTTACCAATTTAAGATATGTTTTGTACTCTTTTTCATCAAACCGATTATTTTGACGATACCATTCAACCCACATTAAAATATCTGTCAAAATACTTGTATCAGAAATCATCGTTCTTTCAGTTACTCGTCTTGCGATATCTGATCGAATATCAGCGGAAATATTAAATAATAAAAAAAACACTTGTGATCTCAGCATAAACTCATCATACTTTTTAGGTTCTTTTTGCTGCGCATTCCAGAAAGGATTCTTTTTATATGGTTCAATAGTAGCTAATCTATTACTTGTTTCAATCGCTGTCCATTCTGCCAAAGTTGACTTACCAACACCAAGTGGACCTAAAAAACCTATGATTTTTCCTTTTTTGAATATCGTCTGTAATTCGGACAAAGTTCTATCTTCTTCGGTTAATCTGTGCTTAAAACTAAATAGATTAAAAACATTGGCAAAAAGCAGTCTTTCAGGATCTTTTATTTTATTATTTTGACCAGAACCTCTAAAAATGCTTTGACCAAATTTATGAAGCTCAACGTATTTTTCTTCAGGAGTTAGAGGCTTGTTGAACCACCTTTTTTCTAATTGATTCAATCCTGAAACTACTGATCCTAGTTGTTTATGAAAGGTTTCTCGGCTGCTAAACTCAGTCATTCTAGAAGCTTCTATACGCACCATTAGTCGATAGAATAGCTAAAATAATTCTTATTGTCAACTAAATTAATAAATTTTATTAATGAATCTTTTTCAAATCTTTATAAAACCGGAGTAGAGAACTAGCATCTGTGTAACTACTCTATTATCCTTCCAACCTAGCAAACTGGCCGAGTTTTTTGGAGCGTGCAAACATAAAGTTAAAAAATGCTATTGCGAACATAATAAAAATCAAGTTTAACAAAAACGCTTTTGAAATTAAGTCCCATTGGATAGTTTGATTGACAATATTTATTCTTGCTGCTTCGAAAATATATGTCGGTGGAAAAATATATGCCACTGCCTGAAGCGATTTGGGTAGAACCGTCACCGGGTAGACAACCGCCATTAAAGGTTGGAATATATTTAAAAGTCCCCAGGACAATGCCTGGACTCTTGTACCGTATCTAAAAATCAGTCCTAAAACTATAATTCCAAATCCAAAACCAAATCCGGCTAAGTTTATAAAATAAATAACTAAATTTACCAGACCAAAACTTATAAGATTAAAGTGAAATACATATGCGGATAAAATCGTTGCCAAAACTACCACCAGAAGACTCTTTAATGCCCCTGAAAAAGTATAGGAGATAAGATATTCAGTAATTGAAATTGGAGTAATAAAGATATTGGTCAGATTTCTCGACCAGACATCCCAAAGACATCCAACAGCGATAGAATAAACCGTAATATTGATTACCTGCCATAAAATAAATCCGGTTAAAATATTACCTGCAACCACCTGGCCGGTAAAACCAACCATATATAGGGTCATAAATCCGAAAACCACAATCGAAAGTATCGGATAAAAAATAATGTCATTAATTACTTCAACCGAATATTTTGTAATAAAATATTCATGCATTAATAGAGCTTTAATTCTTTTGATCGACATGTTGTTTTTTTCTGACAATTTGTATAAATGCTTCCTCAAGACTTATAGCTTCCATTTTTTTAGTTAGACCTGAAGGTGTGTCTTCAGCAAATATTTCTCCATGGTTAAGGAAAATAATTCTGTCACAGATCCTGTCGACTTCCTTCATATTGTGACTTGTATATAGAATTGAAAGATTACGGTCCTTTTTCAGATTTTCAATTATTTCCAAGGTTTTGTCGGCAATGTCCGGATCAAGTGATGCAGTTGGCTCATCCATTAATAGAATTTTCGGGTCATTTAAAAGCGATTTTATTAAATTGATTCTGGACATCTCTCCCGATGACAAAAATTTATATCGTCTATCAATAAGATTCCTAACGCCAAAATAATCAACCAGTTCAAATATTTTTTTCTGGTAATTTTTGATTTGATATAAAAGAGAGCTGACAACTAAGTTTTCCATAACCGTCTCTCTTCCTTGCAGTTCGTTAAATGCCGAAGTGTAATTTATTTTTTCAAGACAACTCTGCCTATTATTAAAAAAATCATTTTCAAAATAATTAATTTCTCCAGCATCAGGTGTTGTAATTCCTAAAAGCATCTGAATTGTTGTCGTCTTGCCGGCGCCATTTGGCCCTAATAATCCCAATATTTCACCCTCCTTCAAAGAAAAGGAAATATTATTAACCGCTGTAAATTTGCCAAACCGCTTTGTCAGATTTTTTACCGTAAGAATGTCCATTAAGTTATTATATCCTTAAATAAATCCAAATTAGAAGTATAATTCAGTAAATATGATATCTATGGAAAGTCCAGCAAGACATTTTAAACTTTTTCCAACAAGCGATGAAATCCTTGTTAAACAATTAGATTTTGAGAGAAAGACTTCTTCTGGGTTTTATAAATATGAAGTTGAACTACCTATGTTTGGCCCTTTGAATCAATCTTTTGATAATGTTTATCTAACTGTATGGTCGAGACAGAAAATTAAACCCGAAGATATGTTTGGCTTTTTAAACCGACAGGAAACTAATAAATACTTACTATGTTCGGGTTTTGCCGCCAATCCAAATCAGTTTGATCGGGCAAATACATCTTTTATTGGCGCTTTCGACGAAAAACTTTCTGCACAAGGTAGACAAAATTCAGTATTTATTGGTTTAAGTTGCCCTGGATTCACCGGAACAAAAGTTAGAAAAAGTTTAATTGATAGTAAACAAGTAAATTCAAAAAATGTATCGGTAAATACCTATGCCGATTTAATCGAATATGTAGTAAAGTCATTAAGTCTTCAAAGCAATACCTCTCTCATAGGCCATTCTGCAGGCGGAGCTGCGGCCTTGGAATACCAATCAAGACTTTTAAGAAATAAGCTTCATTTATTTAGTGATGCAAAAATTTCAAGCAAAATTATCGCCTTGAACCCGGCCATTCATATAAATCAAGCAAAACAATTTAACACAATCAAAAATCTGTTAATCGCTAAGGACATTGTTCCTGGTCAAAGGTTAAAAAAAATTCCCATGCGACTGGTAGTTCAATGGCTCTTAGGTTTGGAAAAAATTAAATATAAAAAACTTTCCGAAAGTCAAAAAAAACAAGTTGATCTTCATGTCGATGAACTGCTTGAAAATCCTGAATTATCTCTTGCTAAATTGGACGATTTATCTGAACCTATGGAAAGAACAGAATTAACAAGAAGATCTTCTTTAATTATTTCGGGCACCAAAGACAGAATCACTTTATTTGAGGATATTAATAAAGAATACGGAAACGTTTTTCCTATAGACGGGGTCCACCATGATGACATCTTTATAGATTCTGAGATACAAGATAAGTACTTGACCTTAATGATCGACTTCTTGATTAATGATAAAATACCCTAAACTTCCAGTTTTTCACTCGCCCATCAGTAAAAAAAATAGGGAAGCGAATGATTTTAGATTGTCAAAATAGTCTAAATCCTCTAAAAAGGGTCGGGGAGAGGCTTCCAAATATCCCTTAAAATCCTAAGAGCATTAAGAGAGAATAAAGAGGAATAATTAAGAATTAATTATTTTTATTCAATAATTATTTTAAATTAATTAAGCAATTTAGATTGTTAATATAATCTAACACTTCTCTTCTGCTGGAGAAGGCTAACATCGTAAAAGATATAATTTACGACGTTATATATATTCTTTACTCTAAGCATTGATGTCATTAAATTGCCAGTTTCTGATTTGGAAACTTTTGTGTATAAATACCGGAGAATAAAGTCTTCAGCTTCTCTCCATATCTCTCCTAATAATACCTCTTTTAGGATTCTTTATAAACTGATATTTTAAGTTATTTCGAATCTATTAAGAGCTTCTCTGACTGCCATATAGAGATATTAATATTTAGATTATATTACTGCTCTAAATCACTATTTTCGAGGCTAAAATATATATAATAATCGATAGCGTATGCTAAAAGAAGTAACGCTATTAGTTTTAGCTTGTTAGATCAATCTATATTTTAGTTTTCGAGGCTAATTACACTCTAATGTTAGACTGTAAACTAAATATATTTGGAGCATTATATCGATCTAAATAAACAATATTGAGGCTAAATTTTAACTATTATCCACAAAGTGCAAATATACTACTCGGAGTATAGTAACAATCTAAAATATCAATTTTGAAGCTAAAAGACTTAGAGTTTAGCGTTTAAGTTTAATAATTTAACTGTTTAATAATTATAGTCCTATAGTTTTTAGTACGTCCGTAGTAAATATATACTATAGGATATTTATTCACGTTCGTGAGAAACACCTCTCCTCTATCCTCTACCTGGGGTCTGGCTTTTTTTTACCAGCTGATTGACAGAATTAAAATAATTAATACAAAGAGCCAAACAAATGTATACTCACGAACTGTTTCCTTAAATAATTTCTGATCAATATGGTTATAAACCACTCCTCCCAGACTGTAAAAAGAAGCTGTTAAAAATAAAGCTGCTATGGTCCCCTTTAGGGGTATAAAACTAGTTAAAATAGTAAGTTCTGTTAGAATAATAGTTATAAATAAAGCATTGTTAACAACTTCTTTTTCGAGTTTTTTATCTAATTTTATTGTCCAAAATAACTGAAGACTCAAAAGAAATCCAACTCCCCCAGCAATAACCATATTGACAATAAATAATCCTTTTAGAGAAAATAAAACATTAAATATAATAAAAGCTAGAAAAGTCAAAAACAAAAAATTTACAGAAAATGCCGCCCGATAAAGTTGAAGGTTCTTCTCTACTCCGACATTAAAGATATTAGAGCATAATAACACTGCGTATAAAGATATACCATAAACAGCAATAAACGGTATTCTTGTCAACCAACGACCTGGAAATAGGAAATAAAAGAGGTAAAAGAAAATTGTCAGCGCCACTGGTGTGAAGAAAAGTCCAAACCAAGCCATTTTTTCTATGCCTTCAAGAAGGGCAAAATAAGTCAGCAAAAATCCTGCAATTATTAGAATCGGTATAAAGATTAAGGCTCTGTCAAAGTAAAAAAATGTTGAAAAAATCATTAGACCAGTCAAGATAAAAACTGATATAACCAGCCTAATTCTTTTCTCAATCTTCGTACCTTTTTTTTCAAAGATTTGTAAATACTTTTTGAATGTCATCTGAGGCCTCCAATAAATCTATTAACTCAGAAATTTTTTTTAACTTTTCGTCATCTTCAAATGGCATGATTGTTTGAGGCTTAAAATCAACCTCTGCAGAATCGTATTTAGTATCTTGAAGCTTGGATTTTATATGACCTAAGTCTTCATATGGAAAGTAGACGTAATATTTTTGATCGTCTTCATTCAAGTCGAACGCATTTAATCGATCGCTTATCTCAAGGATTTTATTTTGGTTAATTATTGATTTTGAAAAAGTAATTAAGCCGCACTTTCTAAACTGATATGAAACAGATCCCAAACCTCCTAATTTACCTTGATATTTTTCCAATATATTTCTAATTTCACTTAATGTTCTATTGGGATTGTCAGTAGTTCCTAATATCATTAAATTGACACCATAAGGACCAAATCCTTCATAAACAATTTCTTTAATCTGGTTTTTATCCGGGCCGACACCTCTTTCGATCGCTCTCTTGATATTCTCTTTTGGCATATTGACAGCATGAGCTTTTTCTATTGCCAATCGAAGCTTGACATTGTTATCTGGCTCTGTAATTCCCCCACCTTCAACCACCGCCAAAGTTATTAATCGACTCATCTTACTGAAAACGTTTCCTTTTACTTTATCGTTGGCTTCTTTTTTTCTTTTTATATTGGCCCATTTAGAATGACCGCTCATAAACTAAATTATACCTTGACAAATACTTTTTTTAAAATATACTTTATCTTCATGGACAAAGCCCAACTTTTAGAGCGAGAAGCAATCAATGCAGCCATCACTTCGAACTGGGATAAAGCGATTCAGCTTAATGAAAAAATAATAAGTTCGGACAAAAAAAATGTCGATGCTTATCTTAGATTAGGTTTTGCTTATCTTCAGAAAAGCCAGCTTAGAAAGGCAAAAATAATTTACCGCAAAGCTCAAAAATACCAACCCGGCAATTATCTTATTTCGGAAAACCTAGAAAAAATCAAAGTTCTTGAGTCAAAAAAAATTTCAAAGTTGCCTCAAACCGATCTTAATCCTGATATTTTTGTCGATGTTCCCGGAAAAACTAAAACGGTAGTCTTAGTCAACGCCGGCCAAAAAGCGGTTTTAGCCAAGCTATCGATCGGTCAAGAAGCCTATCTTGCTCCAAAAAAAAGAAGAATCGAAGTCAGATCAGGAGATAAAGAGTATATCGGCGCCTTACCTGATGATATTTCAAGAAGATTAACAATTTTTATGAAGGCTGGTAGTCTATTTAAAGCTTTTATAAAAGAAGCTACCCTAAAATCAACGAGCGTATTTCTCAAGGAAGAAAAAAAAGGCAAAAAAGTCGCGAAATATGCATCTTTCCCGATTAATTTTCAAGCTGGTTTGAATAATATTAATCTTGATGAAGATGTTAAAGATGACGACGTCGAAGAAATATCTGATAATGACCTCGAAAAGCTTGCTGAAACACTAAGCGAAGAGAAAGAATATCTGGGATATGAACCGGAGGAAAAAGAAGAAGAGGCTGAAGAATAAATTAGTGATAATGCTTTATCTTATCCCTGAAAAAAATAATTGTCCCCTTGATTCTACTTGATGCAAGAAGATTTTTTATTTCCTTGGGAATTCCAAAATCATGCATCGACTTCAACGCTAAAAAAAAGGAAAAAACTAATATGAGAATAAACCAGATTAACATGTCTATAATAGCTACTTAACTGCCCAATCTTTCTCCAAACTGCCTAATTCTAATATTATATCAGAGATAGCAGGCTCCCCCACTTGCATCCGACACTTGAAATATCTGCTCAATTCTAGACTTATTAAATCGATTTTTTTGGCGATTACTCTGCATTGGTGTTTACGTGATCCACCTTGACTTAAATCAACTACCCTTATCCCCTCTCCATCAATCATTTGGGAAAAAAGCTCTGCGGTTAAATAACTACTGTCATATATTATTTGCACATTGTCACCTAACTTTCTAAAAACTTTACTATAGAAATTACCTTGAAGATTTTTTTGAAACATTTTTAAATCAAATGACTTCTTGGCAAAAGTTATTATTTTATAATCGGAGATATTTTTATCCAAGAATTTTGAAATTAAAAACAGTCTATCCAAAGTATTTCCATTTGATTTTGACAGGAGTACTTCGATGGTTGAAGGAAAATTACCACCACTACCTTCATTATAATAAATTTCAGTTTTTACCGGATAAAAATAAAGATCAACTAGTGAGGAGGTTGTTGAAGAAAAAGTTTTTTTAAGAATCTCGGGATTTTTTTCAAGAGAGACTAGTTTTCCAAGTGCGCCTATTCTGTAATTTCCATAACCGCCGGGAACCAAAACTTCTATCTCGGTAGGAAATTTCAGTAAATAACTGACATCTGCCTTAGACAAAGAAAAAAATCTAGTCGATTCCCCATAAAAGACTACATTGATTCTGTCCTTCGACTTGAGAAATACGGAAGTAGTAATATTTTTAAAAAAAAGATATGCAAAAATTATAAATATCCCTGAAAGTATATAAAGCTTCGAGGATTTAGGATTTTTATGCAATGCCATGTTCAATCTTTAAACGCCTAATTTTATTAACAATTTCCGTTTTATCGAGTTTTTGCCAAAGATAGATTTTTTTAATAATCGACAAGGAAGCTTCAAATTCCGGTTGAACAACTAAATTCACCCCTAAGTCTTTCATCCTAGTTCTATCCGATTCGCGATGAACCCTGCTAATTATAAAAATATCCTTATTAAGTTTTCTTGCATTCAAGACCATTTCTTCTTGAGTATATCTTTCCGGAAGCGCCATAATAAGAATAATTGCGTCTTCTATCTGAGCATAATCTAGAATATTCAAATCTGACGGATCTCCATATATTATATTGACACCCTGTTTTTTAGCTTTTTCAACGATGTATAAATTGTAATCTATGGCAACAAAGGGAATATTTGCCATGAGGAGTGACCGTCCGATATAACTGCCAATTCTTCCATAACCACAGATAATAACATGATTTTTTATCACAAGTTCGTCAATTGGTGATTCGTTGCTATCAAGTCTGAGTGTTATAAAATTTTCTAAAAAAGGCACATATTTTTTAGTCAAACTCCTTATACCTTTATAAATTCTGTCTTTATTTTTTATCAAAATCGGAGTTAAAATAAGTGTAATAAGAACCCCAGTTATAACAAACAAATAATCCTGAGGAGAAATTAATTTATTAACTAGAGCAGTCGACATCAGAATAAATGCATCCTCGTCAATTTGAAAAAGATAAAGGGATAGGTTGAAACTTGTTCTTGAATGAAATTTCATCCAAAGAAATATTGCCAAAATAATTATTGCTTTTACAAGTATTACCATAAAAGTAAAAAGAAATATTTGAGGAAGTAAGCTGACTATTCCAGTTAGTTTAATATTCGTTCCTATATAAACAAAAAAAATTACCGCTAGAATATCCCTAAGCGGCCGAACTTCAGTAAATATATGATAGTGCTCCATTGTCTGGGCAAGTAGTATGCCGGCAACAAATACTCCGATTAAAGTAGGAATTCCGAGAAATAAGGATAATGCGGTGACAAAAAAAATAAAAATAATAATGAAAAGATTGAAGAGCTCACGTGATGCCCTGGCAACCCTATTAAAAATATAGGGAATGAATTTTTGTCCGACATAAAATAAGCTAAATATTATCGCTCCTGATTTAATTAGGCTAAACATTATTTCTCCAATCACTTTAATCGGGGCTGCTCCTCCATTTGTAATAGATGTAAAGATAATTAAGAATGGTATAAAAGCAATATCCTGAAAAAGTAGTATTCCCATGGCTACTTCTCCAATAAAGGAAGTTTCCTCTCCTCTATCCTGGATAATTTTGGCAACAATAGTCGTTGAAGATGATGAAAGAGCAATACCAATCAAAAAAGAAGTCAATAAGGGAAACTTAAATATGAGAGAAATCAAAAAAATAAATATTATCGATATTATTACTTGAAGTGTGCCGGCGACGAGAATTATTTTTTTAAGAGTTAGAATACGGGAAAAATGAGTCTCCAGTCCGACTGTAAAAAGAAGAAGTAGGATACCAAAAAATGCAAAATTTTTGACTGCTTCCTGAGCAGGGATATTATTAACCAGATTTCCAAATACCAACCCTCCAACGGTATAACCTATTAATGGTGGTAGTTTGATTTTTTTAAATATAACTGCAAAAAGAAAAGGCAAGGTCAAAAATATCAAAAAATCAAAAACTAGCTCTAGCGGAATTTCTCCCATAAATTGAAGTATAAGGAGTTTAACTTACTTTCTCAACTTTTTCTCGCAGTCTATATCGTAGGCAGCTTCCGGAATAAGTTTAAGCCTGGCTTGAGGAATTGGTTTTCCACATCGTTCGCATATTCCGTATTGATTTTTTGATATTTTTTTCAAAGCGACATCAATTTCTCTTACCCGTCTTTCCATATCCTTGACTTCAGCCTCTATTGTATCGTGACCGGTTTGTTCTCTAACATCGGTGTCAACCGCTGCGTTGTCTGAAGCATGATCGGGATCAGTAAAAGGGTCGTCTTTTTTAAGTTCTTCAATTTGCTTGAGACTCTTTTCCTTTTCCTTGAGTAATTTCTCTTTTTGCTCCGCGATTAATTTTTTTGGAAATTTTTTGTCCATAGCTATTTATAAAATTCAAAACAGTGCTCCTAAAATAATATATAAGGTAAAAACCAATTGTCAAGAGCATTGCTCCCGACACTACCTTATTAAAACTATAACCCAGAAAGTATAAATGATTAACCTTAATTTTGTCAAACAAAAAATAAACGGCGCTGAAATACCATATGGAAGTTATGAAAAGGAATCCTGGAAAATACTTTTCCTTTCTTATCATAAGTAGAATTTTTTGTGCAAAAATAGCTCCAACTATAAAAAACAATCCTTCATAAAAAGATGTCAGGTGGCGAAAACCGTCAAAGCCAAAATATTTTGTTTTTAAAAGGAATTTCGTTTCCGTCCCGACTTCGCTTCCCGAAAAGAAGCTACCGAATTTTCCAAAGACTGCCGCGATAAAAAATGGGGTCATAAAATAATCCATAATCTCGAGGAATTTTATTTTTCGGGTCGAGAAAAATATCCATAAAGTAGTAAATATTCCCAAAAGAAAACCATAAATTGATATACCCGGATAACCATTAATAAGTATGAACTTGATAAAACTGAATCCAAATTCTTTAAAATTAAGCAAAACATAAATCAATCTACCGAAAAACAGACCTCCAAAGAGTCCAACAAATAAACCATCAAATACTTCATCTTCTTTATGGGATGTCAGCCTGATGTTTCTCCAAAGAACAAAAGTGCTCCATAAAAATCCCAGCATTAAAAATACGCCAAAAGTATAGGTTTTTATAAATTTGAGATCCAATAAAACAGGCAACATAATATAATTATAATCGAACGAAGTGAGATTAAAAGACTAAAACAATACCTTTAAATATTTCGGTAAAAAAAATACTTGCCGAAAAGTCTTATAATATATCATTATGATGAAAATGGCAATAATCCTTTTTATCGCTCTGGCACTCCGATTATATGGAATTAACTGGGACCAAGGTTATCATCTCCACCCAGACGAAAGAATGCTTATTATGGTAACGGAAAAAATAGATTTATTTAAAAATCTAAATCCTAATTTTTTCAACTATGGAAGTCTTCCTATGTATATTTTAAGACTAATTTCACCAAATGGAGGATACGACAGTCTCCTTATTTCTGGAAGAATACTTTCGGTCGTGTTTGATTTGGTGTCGGTCATTTTAGTTTACTTTATTGCCGAACAACTTTTTAAAAATAAAAAAATTTCTCTTTTTTCAAGCTTCCTCTACTCTGTCGCTTTTTTTTCCATTCAAAACGCACATTTTTTCGTAGTGGACGTATTTCTTACTGCCTTCACCTCAATCTTAATTTATCTTCTGCTTTTGTATAACGATTCACCCCGAAAAAAAATACTATTTTTTATCGGAATTACTTTTGCCGCTATGTTAGCAACAAAATTTACAGCGATTATTTTTTACCCAATAGTCGTAGGAATTATTTTTTGGAAAACATTTAAAAAAATTAAGAATTTATTTCTAAATTTATTTTATTTTCATATTACATTTGCAATAATTCATTTTTTATTCATGCCTTATGCGTATATCGAATATCTTAAATTTATATCAGATATAAAACTTCAGCTCCAAATGAATTCCAACCCTTATATATTTCCTTATACTCTCCAATATGTTGGCACTCTCCCCTATTTTTATTATTTGAAAAATATTTTTCTATGGGGACTGGGACCATTAATTTCGATTTTAAGTTTAATTGGTTTAAAATCACTGCGAGGTATAAAAAGAGGTAGTAATATGTTTGTATTTTTTATTTTTTATTTGTTTTATTTTCTGATAGTTGGCCGGTCAGCTGTTAAGTTTATGCGCTATATGCTGCCGATATACCCTTTCTTTTCAATATTGGCAGGATACGGGCTAGTATCATTGCAAGAAATAGCGAAACGATTCCTGCATAAAAAACGCGCTAATTTAGTAGTTGCAATAGTAATGATTGCGCTTTCTGTTTTATGGACTTTTTTGTTTATGAATATTTATTTACAGCCTAATTCTAGAATTACTGCTACAGATTGGATATTAAAAAATATTCCCAAAGGATCGACAATTGCCATCGAGCATTGGGACGATAGGCTTCCAATTTACAATGGGGGTAATTTTAAATATGAAGAACTAACGCTTTACGACCAACCTGATAGTGAATATAAATGGAAATTATTAAACGAAAAATTGAATAATTCTGATTATTTGATTATAGCTTCAAACAGATTATATGTACCGTTGCAAAAACTGGTTGATTGCTCAAAATATTTAAAATGCTATCCGAAAACGCCACAATATTATAAAAGATTATTTAATGGTGAACTTGGATTCAAAAAAATTGCAGAATTTAAAAACCAGCCTCTTTTTATTAATGACCAAACTGCCGATGAGTCTTTCACGGTTTATGATCATCCTAAGATCATGATATTCAAAAAATTACATTAATTTTTTGATTAAACCAAGGACTCCTTGTTTCCAACCAACTGTATGAGTCAAACCCGAACCTCTGGATTTCACTTCCTTATAATTTTTGAAGTACCAGCGATAAGCTTTGATTAAAGCATCGGAGTTTGAGTATTTAGGATGCCATTTTAATTTTTGGGTTAATTTTTTTAACGATACGAAGGAATCCTTATCGGCTGTATCATATACCCATTGATAAAGCGGCGATAATTTTAATTTCTCAAAAATCCATAAAGCTTTTTTAACAAGAAAAGCCGGTGTAGAGATTATTTTTGATTTTGAATTAATCGTATTAAAAAAGATTTCAAAATCTTTTTTTACTGTAGTGAACTTTTCGGCACCGATGTTAAAAACATAATTGCTTGGCAGCTTTCTTTGTAAAAAAAGAAAGACTGCTTCAACCAAATCATCAACATCAAGGAGTTGATACCGATTGTTACCATTTCCAACAAGAGGAATTTTTTTTCCGTCATGAATCCAATCAAATAGTATTTCAAAAACACCGAGTCTATATGTTCCTAAAAATGTTTTTGGTCGGATAACTGTCACATTCAATCCTTTTTTTATATAACTAAAACAAAGGTTTTCTGCATCTATTTTTGACTGTCCATAAGGACCAACTCCTGCTCTTGGATCTGTCTCTAAAATCGGATGTTTCTTTGGTACTCCATAAACTGCTGTTGATGAAATATAAATTACCCTTTTAATTTTATTTTTTAATGATGCTTTTAGAACATTTTTTGTTCCTCCTACGTTAACCATGTAAATATCTTCGGCTTCTTGAAGGGGTAATGCAGCCGCAGCATGAATCACATAATCCATTCCTTTAGTATGTCGAAGTATTGAAGTATAATCTCGAATATCTGACTTGATAAAATGACAGTTTCTTGGATATTCGTTTTTGTCAAAATCGCCAATATCGAGTAAAAAAACATCAAACTTTTTCTTTGAAAAATATTTAGCTAAGTGGAGTCCTAAAAAACCTGCGCCACCCGTAATTAATACTTTCATAAGGTATAATTATAACCGAACTAAGTGAGGTTAAAAGACTTAAATATTATCTTAATTTATTTCGGCAATAAATAAATCGCCGAAATGTATTATACAAATATTTATGATAAAAACTTTAAAAGTCGGCTTCGATATGGACGGAGTCATTCTCTATAATCCACTTAGAGTATTTAGAGGTTTGGCCAAAAAACTTCTTAAACCCATAAAGTCTTCTCTTCTTCATCAAGATAAATCATTGTTTTATTTTCCAAAATCTTCTTTTGAAAAATATTTATGGACACTTATCCATAAATCTAGTTTTAAAGTAAATAGAGGTTTTTTAGATCTTAAAGAAATATCAAAAAACAAAAAAATAAAACTTTATTTAATTACTGGCCGCTACGGATTTTTAGAAAATGACTACAATCGTTGGTTAAAAAAAATTAAAGCGAAAAGAATTTTTACCCAATGTTACATTAATAAAAAAAATCTTCAGCCAAACCAATTCAAAGAAAATATGATAAAAAAGCTTAAGCTCGATATTTACGTTGAAGACAATTTAGATATTATTGAAAAATTAAACCACCATACAAAAGCAAGCATCCTCTGGATTACAAATGCCGTTGACAAAAATATTCCTTATCATTTTAAGTATTATTCTTTGAAAGAAGTTTGCCAATACCTGTCGACACTTGTTTGAAGAAGCCTTGTTTTTCCTCACGAATATAAAAATTCAACAAATCCTGCGTCGTTATAATATTAGCCGGCCTTTTATCTTTATCGATTATTATGACGCTTCCAATTTTTTTGTTAATTATGAGTTCTATCGCATCACGAAGCGCTCTATTTTCATCTAGCGTCAGGACATAGGTTTTAAAATAATATTTTATAGTTTGGTCTACTAAACGGGTTTTGTTTCCTTTCCTTTCTCCTCTTCTTTCTTTTGTCCTAGGCTGCGTCATTATAGAAATCAAATCATAATAACTCAAAACTCCTTTCAATCTGCCGTCTTTATCAACAACTATCAGCTTTGAAAATCTATGGATCTTAAACAAATTGAGAGCCGCTCCGACCGAACTTCCCTCATGGATTGTGATAGGAAGTTTCTTCAATTGAACAAAATCCTTTATTTTTATAGAAAAAATCGGCAGTTTTTTTATGTGATTGATTACTCTTCTTGCCGAAACTATTCCCAAAAATTTCTCTGCTTTATCAAAAACTGGAAGGTAATGTATTTTTGACTGGTTGAAAAGCTCGGCGACCTTGGTCAAGGGAAAATTGATATAGATCCGCGGCGGATGAGTCAAACAATGAGCTACTTTTGTGCTTCCCGGATATGAGGATTTGACAACACAGTAATATGGGTTAATTACGCCGTAATACTTATTGTTGCTGTCAAAAACAAAACAGGCATCGTGAGAAGTGGATAACCGGGCCAGCGCCTGGGAGAGATGGTCTTCAGGCGAGATTTTGAGGATGTTGCTTTCTTTGAGAACATTCAACAATCTCATACCTTAGTTATATCACAAAAATTCCGTTTTTATAGATGATTTTTTTCGAGCCGTCATTCATGGTTGCTTCAACCGTCTTTGGCTTAGTATTGATGACATCGAGATGCTCAATAGATTCATTAAATCCAAGTCTGTCCCAATCAGCTTTAGTCATATTTTTGATATCGCCAGAATAGGCATCGTGGTAAGAAGTACCGAAAGCCAAATGAGAATTACCATATTCTCCCCCAAAATTTTCATCGTATAAAGTATTGGCGGTAAAGCGCTTGATTCTGGAAAATCTCTTATCTGTCAATGAATATTCTCCAATTTTGTTGGCATTTTTCTGGTTTACGAGAGTCTGAATGAGTTTCTCGTTTTTTTCTGCTTTGGCTTTGACAATTATGCCGTTTTTGAATTCAAAATATATCTTTTCGATAACGTTGCCGTAGCGATAAAGCGGAAAATCAAAGTAAACGTGGCCTTCATAACCTCTCCAGTCAGGCGAAGTGAAAATCTCAAAACTGGGGATGTTCGCACCTCTTGCCCCCAACCACTGTCTTTTTTCACCCATTTTTATCCACAGATCGGTTTTTTCAGAAGTTATGTGCAGTTTATCAATCGGTAGTTTATTCATTTTATTAAGAAGATTATTTAACTGTATATAAGTATTTTTCCAAGTGGTAATTGGATCAGATTCGTCTAAATAACAGGCATTAATTATTTCCTGCCAGAATTCCTCAAGGGTCAAACCCGCCTCCCGTGCCATGCCTTCGGTTCCATAAAGACATAAAGACCAAGTCAGTTTTCCCTTATCCTCTTTTTCAAACAGCCATTTTCTTATCGCATGCTTTTGAACATTGGCTTTGACGATTTTTTTAGGATCGACGTTTTTTAGAAGGAATGGGTTTCTTGTAGCGATCAGGTAAAGCCTGTGATCAATCGTGTCGATTAGGGTTTTGGTATATTTCTTGGGAAAAAAAGACAGCTGGTCATCATCGGCGACTTCAAACATAATCTTTTCAAACGCTTCTTCGTTGCTTTTAAGCATCGGATAAGCACCTTTTTCAAGAATTCTTTTGAACACCTCAAGTGCTAGCGGTTGAGCCTCAGCGTCATACTGAAGATAGACTACTTCACCCTTTTTGATTCCTTTTCCCCTACCTAAAGCAAAATCAACCATTACCCGTGAGTAGTTTTCTAGTACTTTTTTTGAAGGTGTATACATAAAAAAATATTATAACAATATAAAGTTTTTTTATCTTTGCATATTCCATGGAGCTATTTTATTAAAATCATCTGAAAGTTTTTCTGCCCAAGCACCCATATCTCCAACATATTGTATTCCCTGATCAAAACCTTCCTCGGCTGTCCTTAAGAGATAAAAGTCTTCATT
>Ga0233420_10000460_pt1 | contig 17352 bp, 19 predicted proteins | sample Watercolumn_Mata_4_FD_183009 | JGI IMG/M metagenome (GOLD analysis project Ga0233420, IMG submission 183009) | Freshwater microbial communities from Lake Matano, South Sulawesi, Indonesia - Watercolumn_Matano_2014_102_MG | ecosystem: Environmental > Aquatic > Freshwater > Lake | place...
CAAATCCCGCCAATCCTGTAACCAAAGCTTCAATAGGATCATCTGCCTATGGCAATAGAGCTGACAAAACAGGAGATTATCTTTATATCCCGTTTGAAAAAACGACAGGAAGTTTATGGATTTATCGAGTTATTATTTCAGGCGGATCATCTACAGTTCAAAGTGTCAGAAACATCAACTATGGTGATGCAATTAGATACATCTTAATCAGAGGAGCTTATGCTTACCTCGGATTGTATGATGATACCATAGGATTTAGAATTCTTAGTCTCACTGACCCCACTAATCCTACAAACGCAGGTTCGTTGTCCGTAGGAGAAGAAGTTAATGCCATCGCCCTAGATGGCAATATTGCCTATTTAGGCACTCAAAGTTCCAGCAATTCTCTGAAAATAGTAAATATCTCCAATCCGGCAGCTCCTGCCCAAATAAGTACCATCGATGTTGGTGGTCAAATCCAAGATCTAGTAGTCACCGGAGGTTATGTTTACGCTGCAGTGGATCGTCCTCATGATGGGCTTGCAGCTGTTAATGTTTCAAATCCTTATATCCCAACATTGGCATATACTCTTGATGTTCAAGGAAAAGGAACAGGAGTGGATACAGATGGAAGCTATATTTATGTCACCACGGACACGGCCAATAAAGGATTGGTGATAGTTGGAACAACTGTAACCGGAACTGCAACCAACGGGACATATTTATCGGAAATTTTTGACACGGGAAGTGACGATACAACTTACAATTTTATCGAATGGGAAGCGGAAGAGCCAAACGGAACTTCAGTAAAATTCCAAGTTAGAACCGCAGATTCGGCGGAAAATATCGAGACCTCCAATTGGGTAGGGTCTGATGGGACCGGATCAACATATTACGAAACTCCGCGTACCCCAATAGTTTTAGATCCTGGGGCTAGCGGTTCACAATTTTTCCAATACAAATTATTTTTAGAATCGGATGGAGTTTCTACTCCAATCTTAGATAGTGTTCGTATTAATTATGTTCCATGATGAGAAAAATAACTAGAAGAAATAAGGGCTTTACGTTAATGGAAATCATGCTTTACATGACTATTGCCAGCGGCATACTTTTTGCGATTATCAGCTTTTCAATGCAAATCATGGAAGTAAGTAAAAAATCTTCCGATATGCAAGAAATAGAAACAAACATCCAGTATATAGCCAATAAATTAAGTTTAGCTGTCCAAACGGCGATAAGCATAGATGACAACAACAGTAATTTCGAAAATGATGAGGGAACGTTGTATTTACATATGTCTGACATGGCTAAATCTCCTACCATTTTTTATTTAGAAAACGAAGAAGTCATATTAGATGAGGGATCCAACACCAATATAAAATTAAATTCTGATTTTACCAAATGCACTCAGTTAAGATTTGCTAAAGTAGAAACTCCTAAATTTCCGGATCAGGTAATTATTGACCTGCAATGTGAGCCGATAAATAGCGACTTGGCCGCTTTAAAACAAGAATTATCAATACATACAACCATTTCTCTAAGATGACACCAATTACAAAAAACCAAAAAGGATCAATAGCTTTAATCACCATACTAGTGGTGTCGGCAATTTTATTGATAGTTGTTTTAGGGGCATCTGAGAGTCAAATAACTACCTCTTACCAGTATCTCAATACCACTTCCAATAAATCCACTTATTATTTTGCGGAATCATGTTTGGAAGAGGCGATGGGTCAAATAAAAATTGACGAGAATTATTCGGGGAACACGGTTGACTTCACAGATGATAATGCAAGTTGTGATATTGATATTGCCGGAGACAACATAAATATTACAGTTAATTACGAAAATTATACCCAAGATTATCAGGCGGAAATTTCAATTAGCACCAACGGAGAAGCTAATAATGTTCGCCTTTTAAATTGGGAAAAAATTTAATAGTATATAAACAATGAGTCTTCTCAAAAATAACATAGTCGGAATAGATTTTCATGATTACTCTGCGGAAATTGCGGAGATATCGATTCGTGGAAAGAATAAATATTTGGAAGCTTATAATCGAGTGGCTGTCCCTTCCGATATCATTTCCAATGGTGAAATTAGAAAGAGAGAAGAATTAAAAGCAATCTTGAAAGAATTATTCCAAACAGCAAATCCTCATCCTATTGAGACGAAAACTCTAGCGATTACATTTCCGTCCAGTAAAGTCATTACCCATATTTTTAATTTTCCGGCAGGTCTTAGCGAAGGCGAAATCAAAAAAGCAATTACTTATGAAGCCGAGACCATTATTCCTTTTTCAATTAATGATATTTATTGGGATTGTACGATTTTAGAAAAAGAAGATCCAAATAAACCTCATGCTTCACAGTACGTTCTTTTCGCTTGTATTAATAAGCAAATTGCTGATCAATATTGTTCTCTGTTTGAGGAAATTGAAACCACTCCAATTCTCTTTAGTGTTACCCCGGATGCTTTGAAATATTCTCTTCCTCAAGAGATGTTGATGAATAAAACCAATTTAATTATTGATATCGATACTTTAGCCGTCAATTATTTGATTCTTCAAAATTCGATTACAAAACATTTCTTTAGCGCCAATGAAGGAGGATATAAATTGATCTCTGATTTGGCTAAGGAAAGCCAAATGATGGAGTCTGGAGTTGTGGAATTAAAAGAGAGAGCACAACTTGAAAATTTAAAATGTGGAGAAATTATCGATAAATTTATTGCAAAAAATTATAAAAGAGCGGCAATTATCGCAAAGGAATATGAAGACGCTGCTCCGGGAAGAAAAGTTGATCAGGTTCTTTTAACAGGCAAGTACGTAAATCTCCCAAATTTCATGAAGCTGGCAAAAGAGCATTTCCCAAATTGCCAAGTAATGATCGGAGATCCGAAACTGGGATTAATCATTGAACCGACCAGATTCAACCTAGAAGCCGCCAATGAAAGGGAATACATCCCATATTCAATTTATTTCAATAATGCAATCGGTTCAGCGCTAAGAGCATTAATTTCATATTCAAACGGAATAAATCTTTTGCCGGATCAATTGAGAGAGAGTTTTGATACCAGAAAAAAATCTTGGATTCTCTCAGTTTCAGCTATCTTAATGACTATGGGAATTTTAGCAATTTCAGCTTTTATTGGATTTAAATTGCAAGAAACCAGTTATCAAAGAGAACATTTAAAATCTGAAAAATCAGGAGTCGAAAAAATGATTTATGGAACTAGATATCAACAAATTAAAAACGAAATCGCGACATTCAATAAAGAAGTAGGGGAATTACGGGCTATTGATACAGAATTATTTTCCTTGCCGGTAACTCTTAAAGCAATTTACAAATTGATGCCAGAAGGGATTTCTCTTACCTCTTTTGCCTATTCTGATGAAGAAGTCACTTTTGAGATTAGTGGGATTGCTATCGATAGAGCGGCGTTACTAGCTGCCCAAAACAATCTTGAAAAAGCTGATTTTGTTGAAAAAGTGGTAGCTCCAATTTCCAATTACGATGCCAAAACAACAATTTCTTTTAAATTTAAAATAAAATTAAATTTCACCAAATTAAGCCAATATGGTTCAAGTACAACTGCCAAATAGTGTTAAAAGAATTTTAAATATTTGTCTGATTTTAATTATAATCGGTACATTTGCCATAATTGTTCTTGGAACAGCAACAGTTAAAGTTCAAACCGACAATAAAATAACTATCAAATTTTTGGAGATCGCCAAAAATACTGAAGTCAATTTTGAAGATAGCTTATTAGTTTATACAGAAAAAACTCGTAGCATTATCGGATTTTTAAGCGAACTTCGTCCTAGCAACGAAAAAGAAGTTATTGATTTCATCTCTCAAATAGAAAAGATCGGACAAGATTTGGGTCTTGATATCAGTTTGCAAACCTATAAAGATACTACCGATAAAAGTTCTAAAAAAGAAAGTGCTCAAAAAGATACCATCATTTATAGAGTAGAATTTTTCGGTTCTAATACAGATTTAACATCGTTCTTAAGCAAATTAGAAGCTCTTCCATACTTTGTAAAAGTTTCAAATATAGATTTCAAAGATTTAAACTATATTGAAAAAACGGAGGATACACCTCCAAATATTAATTTAACTATTGATCTTTACACTCGCGATGATACAACTCAAAAATCTTAAAACATATTCGGTATTTTTAGCTATTTGTGGATTATTTCTAGTCGCACTGCTGGCATGTGGAATAATTTATTTGCAGTATGTGAAAGAATTGAAGCAGGAAGAAATAAAAGAGCAAGAAATGTCCTTGGAAATAAAATTGCCGATTATTGAATGGGGTAAGTATGAGGCCTTGTCAAAACACTACATGAATGGTAACATCCAAAGTAGTAATTAATATAACCTATAACTCTCATCTCCTATGATGAACAAAAAAGGGTTCACCCTGATTGAGGTGCTCTTGGTTATCGTGATCATTGCGATTCTTGCTGGAATCGTAATTATTGCTGTAAACCCAGGAAGACAAATCTCTCAGGCAAACAACACACAACGCTCTAGCGATGTGAAGGCTCTTTTGGACGCTGTACATCAATTTGCAGTGGACAACAGAGGAACATTACCAGCAGCTATCACAGCCAATGCTACAGTGGTTGGAAGTGGTAATGGTCAAATAGATATCTGTGATGATTTAGTCCCAACATACGTCACAGCTATGCCGTTTGATCCAACAGCAGCAAATGCAGCCTATACCGATTGTGATGCCTATAACACCGGATACACAATCCTAGCTGATGCTGATGGTCGTGTAACAGTTGCAGCTCCAAGTGTTGAACTTGGCGAAACAATCTCTGTTACCAGATAGTTTGGTAAATTAAAAGTTTAAATGGAGGGCGGCCGCAGGCCGCCCTCCATTTATCCGTAAATTTTAAAATCATTTCAAAAAAATTACATCCCCAAAATCTCAATCCGTCACCTCCATTTGCTTGAAAAATTTTAAAAAAGAGTAAAATAAAAAAGCGTTATAATTTTTCTATGAAAATCATCGAACTGGCAAAAAAACATCGTAAAAAAGCTGCTGTACTTTTGGCGGTTTGTTTTCTAAAAGACCCTTTATTCAAATATTTTACCAAAAGCGTTAAAGAAGAAAACGAAAAGAAAAAAGTCGTCGAAGCCCTAGTCGGATCGGCGATAGATATGCATATAGACAATGGAGATCCCGTTTACGGTATCCAAAAGAAGAAAAAAATAATAGGCTTGGTCTCAATGCAAAATCTCGCCAACAAAATGAATCCATTCAAATACATTCCAGTATTCATAAAACTACTTCTTCAAGGAGTGGGCATCATAGTGATCATTAGAACGTTAAAATTTGCCTTTAAAACTGGTGGATTTTTTCCGAAAAACACCAATTATGTAAGTCATTTAGCGGTTCATCCACAGTTTCAAAAAAAAGGATTAGGTAAAAAACTAATTGATTTCATCATTCAATATTCCAAGAAAAAATTCCCGGAAAATAAAATAGCATTGGCAACAAACAATAAACAAAATCTCCCTTTTTATCAAAGAGTGTCTTTCAATATTTTGGCCGACAAAAAATTTAAATTCTTCAGGAAGTATTATTTGCAAAGAGAAAGTTAAATTTTTATTACGCCCTTGGATTTGCAGGTACATCTCTTAGAGCATATTCATACAAAGTTTTTCCCTTGAATCTCCATTTAGGTAAAACACATGTTTGAGCAATTTGAATTGCCTCAGGAGATCTCAGTTGTCTGATAGCATCTTCAATAGTTCCTCTATACTCAAAGTGCATTGAGTCGGTCATCCCGTCTTCTCTAGTCTCATGAAAATACATGCCCCATTTAAATCCCATTTTTTGCAACTCTAACGCCATCGCCATTGGCATATTCCATTTAGTTTTACCAGGCTTTTGAAGCCAGTGATCCCTAGCGTCAAAATCAATAGCCATTCCATAATCATGAAATCCACCTTTAACTACAAAGCCAAAAAGAGTTTTAAATTTCAAATCTTCCATCCCCATTGTTTTACACCTAGCTTCCAACTCTTTCAGAAGACAAGCCATTACTACATTAACTTTGACTTTTGCTCCAAAAATTTCCAAATCCACAAACCATCCATAAGATTTTTGCTCATGCCCCACTATTTTTTCATAGTAATCAAGAGCCTTGGAGTACTTCATCATTTTTACATCTCTTTCACTATCAGGCAATTCAGGCGGAACTCCCACTTTTGGAGTTTGCAACAAATAATCTTTAGGATATTTTGCAATTTTCTCACCTGTTGAATTTGCTTGACCAAGAGAAGATTGATCAGTTTCACACAAGGCTGCAGCTAAGTTATCTCCCATGCTAATATGCTGACTGGCAGCCCAGTCCAAAATAGTTTCCTTACATTTTTTTTGAGAAGGGACTTCTTCTTGCCCTTTTTCTCCAAAAGTTTCAGTCATATATACATGTTTATATCGTCTTATTATACCACAAAACAGCCAAAGGCACACATCCTTTCACTGGTCTTTGCCACATATTTTCCAAGATTTTGTTGTGCTTGTATAAGCCATAAAACTGGCTGGGGTGGAGGGACTCGAACCCCCGAATGGAAGCTCCAAAGGCTTCTGCCTTACCACTTGGCGACACCCCAGTATAAAGATTGCAAATTTAAATTTGCGCACATAAATCTACCAACCCCTTCTTCGCAAGTCAAACTAATCTCGATTTATTTGGCAGCACAATTTTCTTCAGCTAAAATACTGCCCAGAATTCAAATTAAAATACTCACATATGGCAACCAAAGTTTTCGTCAAAGATTTCAAAAATCATGTTAATGAAGATGTTCTGATTCAGGGCTGGATGTTCAATAAAAGAGGTAGCGGTAAAATTTATTTCCTAGAAGTTAGAGATGGCACCGGAGTAACTCAAGCTGTTGTTTTTAAGCCTGGAGTTCCTGAAGAAGTTTTCAAAAAAGCGGAAGAACTCACAATGGAATCTTCTCTAAAAATTACCGGACAAGTTACCAAGCATCCTAAAATGGAGGACACTTACGAACTCCAAGTAAAAGACATCGAAATAGTTCAACTGGTAAAAGAAAATTATCCGATTGCCAAAAAAGGTCATGGCATGCATTTCTTGCTGGAAAATCGTCATTTATGGCTTAGATCACGCAAGCAGAGGGCTATTCAAATAATCAGAAATACGATTATTAATGCCGTTTATGAATATCTAAATACCAATGGATTTATCAAAATTGATGCGCCGATTTTGACTCCAAATGCTTGTGAAGGAACTACCGAACTTTTTGAAATGGATTATTTCGATGAAGGCAAAGCTTACCTTTCTCAGTCAGGACAATTGTATATCGAAGCCGCTATTTTCTCAGTTGGTAGATGTTTTGACTTTGGTCCTGTTTTCCGCGCAGAGAAGTCAAAAACTCGCCGTCATTTAACTGAATTCTGGATGATGGATGCGGAAGCAGCCTTTGTGGAACACGATGAAAATATGCAAATCCAGGAAGGATTGATTGCCCACATCGTCAAAAAAGTTTTGGAAAATAATTTACCGGAACTTGCCATTTTGGAACGAGATATTGAACCACTCAAAAAAATCGTTCCTCCATTTATCAAAAAAACTCACACTGAAGTGGTAAAAGAGCTCCGTGAAATGGGGTCAGACATCCAGGAAACAGATGATTTGGGAGGGGATGACGAGACAATGCTGACTCAAAAATATGACAAACCTATTTTCGTTGAAAAATATCCTGCGGAAGTAAAAGCTTTCTACATGAAACGTGATCCGAAGGATCCTAGATTTGCACTTTGTGCTGACTTACTCGCTCCGGAAGGTTACGGCGAAATTATCGGAGGATCACAACGTGAAGACGATTATGATGTGCTTTTAGGTCGTATCAAGGAACACAATTTACCACTCGAGGCTTTCAAATGGTATTTGGACCTAAGAAAATATGGTTCAGTGCCACACAGCGGCTTCGGAATCGGTTTGGAAAGAATTGTCGGCTGGGTTTGCGGCCGAAAACACATTCGTGAGGTCATCCCGTTTCCGAGAACAATCAACCGCATTTATCCGTAAATCTAAGCGAGAAACTTCGATTTTTTGGCTCGCCTCCATAAGGCGCTTGCTTATTTCACCAAAAAATGATAAAATAAAAGGAGATAAAAATATAAAAACCCAAAAATATGGCAGACGAAAACACACAACCAACTCAAAATACAGCGACTCCAGCACAAGTTCCTGCTACACCTGCTGCACCAGCTACACCTGCTGCACCTGCTACACCTGCTGTACCAGCTGTACCAGCCGCACCTGTAGTTGAAGCCACTCCAGCACCTGCGGCTGTGCCAGCTTCAACCGTTGAAGCAACGCCAGCACCAGCTGCTCCAGCACAACCTGCCGCCGGAGGAATGGCTGGACTTGGATTGGGAGCTTTAAAAAATGCTGTAAGTTCTGCTAAAGACGCTGCTTCTCAAGGTCAATCAGGACTTGGTAAGTTGACCGGAACTCTTTCTTCAGTCGGAGGGAATGTAATGGGTGCTGTAACAGGAGAATGCGATTGTCCGGATGTAAATGTTGCCGCTTACGATAAACAAAAAGTTACACTACATAAGACTTTTTATAAAACTTTCTCTACTAGAATTTTAGGTCATCATTTCTCAGATGCTATCGATAAGAATAGGGGAATGATCGAAATCAAAGTAAAGGACTATAAAGTTCCTACAAAACCAATGATTTTGGATACAAACAGCCTTTTCTTATCAACTCTTTTTATTGAAGTAGAAGGCGCAAACCCACAAGATCCAAAGGTTGTTACCCTAGAGAAAGAATTCTACTGCAAAGCCACAAAAAACACTTCTAGAAAGGAATTAAAAGCCGATCTAGTAGCTCTAGAACAAGAAATGGGTAAAAAGCCTACAGAAGTCTATTTCTGGTTCATTTCTTGTCTAAAATGTGGCGCCCAGAAAGAAATCAAAACCATCATCTTGGCCGCTTAAGACAAGGCTTAAATTATGGCCCCGGGACACAGTTGATTTATCACGCATTTTTCGCACTGCGGTCTTCTCGCTATGCACACTCTTCTGCCATGCCAGACAATCAAATGAGAAAATAATCCCCAGTATTTTTTAGGAACAATTTCCATCAATTCTTTTTCAATTTGAACAGCATTTTTAGTCTTTACAGCTTGGGGAGAAACAAGCTCCAATAAGCCGCAAATTCTAATCATATGAGTGTCTACGACTATCCCGCAATCTTTGCCAAATCCAGAGCTTAAAATCACATTAGCCGTCTTTCTGGCTACTCCTGGTAAAGTTAATAATTCTTCCATTATAGAGGGCACTTTTCCCTTAAATTCAGCGATGATTTTCCTGGCTGCCGCTTGAATATTTTTCGCCTTATTCCTGTAAAATCCAGTTGAATAAATTTTTTGTTCTAATTCTGAGGCTTTTGCATGAGCAAAACTTTCAATGGTAGAATATTTTTCGAACAATTCTGGGGTAACTTTATTTACTCTCACGTCAGTACACTGGGCAGACAAAATCACCGCAACCATTAATTCCCAAACATTACTGAAATTGAGTTCTACCCGTGCATCCGGGTAGATTTTATGCAGACCTTTGATAATTCCTAAAATCCGTTCCTTTGGAGCAAGCTCAAGCTTTTTCATGGTCAAAATCTACCATGAATCTACTAATTTACCAAAGCCCAATTTGAAGGTATTTTTTCAGTTGTTTCCGCAGGAGAAACAACTATTTCAGGAGGAGTAGTTCTGCCAACCGGTCCTTCTCTAGAAATAGAAGTCGCTAACTTCCAAGCTTCCATATATTCCTTTGGAAGGTTTTCAATACTATCAAAAGAAAGCGAAGCAATTGGTAAATAATTCAATGGATCCGCATAAACACCATTTACTAATAACTCAAAATGTAAATGTGGACCGGTAGTCATATAGCCTGCACCCTTTGTGCCAGGCATACCTCCGGAAAGACCCAAAATAGAGCCTTGTTTCACAGTATCCCCCTCTTTCACCAAGATGCTGCTAATGTGCCCATAAACACTCATAAATCCTCCAGAATGAGCCACGATAATATAACTATATCCATAGCCATTATCTTTTGTTTTATAAACCACTCCATCAGCCGTAGATCTCACTAAAGATCCCTGTAAAATAGGTATATCAATGGCATTATGAGCCATTCCAAAAGTATTCTTGTAAGCTGGATCGTGGAAATAAGCAGTTAATCCTCTAGTAGGTTCCGCCGGCCACCTAAATAAAGTTTCTCCGTCATAGTTATTTTCTAGTTGGAACTTATATAGGGCCAAAGCTCTATCGTCCAAGAATTTTTCATATTCTGACGTATCAAAATTTTCTCCATTAGCAATCTTCGTTTGAATGGTGCTAACAGCGTTATCCAAGCTCTTAATGTCACCCAAAACTTCTTGTTGTTCTTTCAAACTTTGCTCCAATAATTGACTATAAATTTCTTCTTGCCCGGAAGTAACTTTAAGGAGATTTTCTTTAGATTGTTTTTGTTCCTCCAAAGCCTGTTTTTCTACAGCCAACTGATCTTTTAAAGCCTGTAAATTAATGCGATCGTTTTTAACTTTTTCTTTATAAAGAATCAATTCTTTATTCAATTTATCCAGCTTATCAGCCATTTGCTGACCAGCCTCACTCAACATGCTAAAATAGCGAAGTTCTTTCAAATTATCTCCAACACTATCATCCGCAAGTAATAATTTCATAGCATCAACTTGACCCTCTTCATCGGTTCCAAGGAAAGAATTTTCTTGTTCGTACAAAAGTCTCAAATAATCTTTTAGTAATTCTTTTTGATACTCTAAAGCGATTTCCTTCACTTGAATTTGATCATATACCAAAGTAATTTCATTTTCAGTTTGAACAATTTGTCTCACTACCTCAAATAGTTTTTTTGTAGTAAAAGTGATTGTAGTATCAAGATTATTCAGTTGTTCTGTTAAGGTAGCTTTTTGAGTTGATACCAAATTTAGTTGCCTCTGAGTAGCTGTGATATTATTTAAAATTTGACGATATTCGGCATTAGAAAGATTTAATTCTGAATTTAATCTATTCAAAAAATCTTTTTCTTCTTGAATTGGATCAGGAGGGGGGAGAACAACTTCTTCAGTAATCGCCGGCTCATTTACAGTGTCATCAACGAATTCAGACGGAATTACTACTTCTGGAGTTTCCCCAACAGGTGTATCAGAAGCTTCTAGGGATACAACTTCAACTTGTAGATTATCCGACGGAACAACAGAAGCTTCATCATCTGCAAGTGAAACAGCTGCATTTCCGAGGACAATTGCACAAGCTGTTAGAATTCCTAAATAATGACTTACCTTTATGCGCATTTTTATTTTTAAATCTCAATATTTTACCATTAATAAGCCCAAAAAACAATACCGCAGACCCCAAAAACCCTCAAAAATCGCCAAAAATATACAAAAAGACTTGCAAAACCCTCATTTTTTACATAAAATCCCTCTCGCAATTTAACTTAAAGCCATGTCTCACAAAAAAGCAGGTGGTTCCACACAAAACGGTCGCGATTCGATAGCAAAACGTCTTGGCGTTAAAGTCTTCGGAGGACAGGCTGTAAAAGCAGGTGGCATCATCATTAGACAAAGAGGTACTCAATATTTCCCAGGCAAAAATACAGGCATGGGCAAAGACCATACAATTTACGCTACCATTACTGGAAAAGTTGTATTCACAGAGAAGGCTATGAAAAAATATGATAACCGCGTCTTCAAAGACAAAGTTATCAGCGTAGTAGCTTAATCTCCTCTAAATTTAACTCATGTCCTTAGAGCAATTTTTTGGATTTGATGCAGGCGAAGGAATGGACGATAAATCCTTCGAGCTTTTTAAAGAGAAAATGGCGGCAGCTGCTGCTCAGATTGCGGCTATCAAGAAAGAAGAAGGTAAACAGAAAAAGAAAGAGGAAGAACTTTTAAAGATTCTTCTCAATTTCGTCAAAAATAGTCAGAAAAAAGATTTGGTTTTATTGGTTTCTAGAGCCCTAGAACAAAATATTCCAGCCAATTTTATTTTGGCCATTATTTTGCTCGGGAATGAGGAAATTGAGCGTGAAATCGGTAATTATTTATTGCTACAGTCAGGAGTTACAGCAGGCGAAAATTATTCACAAGATCATCAAGAAAAAGCTCTAATTTTCTTCAAGGAAGATGAAACAATGCCTCTGAAAATTAAAATTGAACTCGATATTTGGATGAAAAGTCTACTTTCTCAAGCCGAAGAAAATCCTCAAAAATTACTAAAAACTGCTTACGACGTAAATATGTTAGAGAACGACGATGGTGATTCCTATGAACAAAAAAGTATTAAGATTGTTTTGATCCAATTGATTGCACATGTTTTAAGAGAATTTTTAGACAGCAAAAATTTCCCAAATGATTACGAAAGCTTGGTGGAGTTTTCAGAATTTGCATTAAAAGGAATCCTTCAGAAAACTGAAGAGGGGATAAAAAATAGAAGGCTTTTAAAATAGTTATTCCTGCTCGCTTGCCGGTTCTTCATAAACCTCCTCCGTCAAATTTTTTCCAAAACCTTTTCTTTTCATTTCGGTTAAAACTTCCTCAGGAGGTAAACTTACCAAGTTCATCGAGCAAAGATAATTCGCCGCTCTCTGAAATTCTCTGTCATCAATATTGTCGTATCCAAGCTGATAAACCATGTCTACAACTTTAGAAACATCTTTATCGGAAAGGCCATACTTGATCGACATATCCAGTAAAAATCTATTTTCCATAGGAAGAGAAATTTAAGTGTAAAACAACACCATTCTACCTATTTATCGCTCAAAAATATACACGATCGATATTGACTAAAAAGTCTAAATATGGTTTATTATAGTACGTTTTAGGGCTTACCATGAATATTCATTCAAAATTAAGAGATTTGCTTTTAGATAGCGGCTTAAGCGAAGCTGAGGCTATTACGTATATTGAACTTTTAAAAAAGCCAGTGGAAACAGCTTGGGATTTAGTTAGTAGAACAAAATTAACCAAAAGCACCGTTTATCGTGCAATCAATCGTCTCGAACTCTTGAAATTGATTGAGCGTACAAATGAGGGAATAAAGGCTCTTTCCTTAAAATCCTTAGTCGCCGATCTCAAAACTACTGAAAGAAAGCTTCGTAAAACAGCTTATAAGATTCAACAATTGGCACCTTTTTTACACGCTCCCCACGAAGCCATTGAAGATTTACAGCACTTATATACGACAGATCAAATGATTGAGGCCTATCTTTTTATGTCGGAATTAGATTACGAAAAAAATCTTGAATATGGTGATTTTGAGAGTTTTGCTCCGGTAATCGGAGGATTATCTATTTTGACCAAATTTCGCGACAATAGAGTGAAACATGCCAGCCATAAAGCCATTTGTACAAGTTTCGGACCTTATACCAAATATTTTTGTACTAAAGAAGCTGAGAAAAAATATAAAAATAGCGTGAAATTATTAAATCTAGATTTAAATAATAAATGGATTCTTTTTTCAGATACCAATGATTATGTCCTTTTTAATGACTTAAGTGATCAAGAATACCCAAGTAGTTTGCTCATAAAATCAAAAGTTATAGCTGATGTTCAGCGTTCTCAATTCCAGAATTATTCCCAAATGGTCGGGAATAATTAATGGAAGTATTGAGCATTAGTAAGCCATTTATAAAAAGTATTGGCTGAAATTTGACGACACTTTTTTTGAGTCTAAGATGCGAGACTAGAATTTTTAACAATTACCAAAATGGAAAATGTTAGAAAAGAAGATCTCGAATTTTTGAAAAAAATATCTCCGATTTTAAATGGGAAAATTTATGAAATCCCATTGCCAAAACTTTCTCCAAAAGAGCGGGAACAGCGTAGACTAGCCTTTCGCAACGAAAGGATTTTATACAAAAATAAAAGTGCTTTAAGTGGAGAGCCTATTATTTCTTTTTTCAATGAGAGCACTCTTTTCAAAGTTTACAGTCATGATGAATGGTGGAGTGACATTTGGGATCCGATGGATTTTGGAAGAGATTTTGATTTCTCTCGCGGATTTTTCGAACAATTCTATGAGTTGGAATTAGAGGTGCCAAGACCTCCTTTAGTAAATAACAAGGCCGAAAACTCGCCGTATTGCAATTTCGCCGACGGCAACAAAAATTCTTATTTGCTGACATCCTCAAATCGGAATGAAGATTCTTTTTATGGATTCTTGGTAGTTGATAATAAAAATGCAGTTGATTGTATCTGGTGTACGGACTGTGAGCTCGTTTATCAGTGTTTAGACTGTCAAAATTGTTATAACCTAAGATATGGTCAGAATTGTGAAAACTGTGTGGATAGCGGCTTTCTGTACGATTGTAAGGGTTGTAAGAATTGTTTGATGAGTATTGGATTACGCAATAAAAGTTACTACATTTTAAACCATCCTGTTAGCAAAGAAGATTTTGAAAAAGCGATGAAGTATCTCGACGGGAGTCATCAGAATTATCTTGATGCAGCGAAGCGTTTTCAAGAAATGAAAATGCAATTTCCAATTAGGAGAGCCAATAATTTCGTTTCCTGTGAAAATGTTTTTGGTGATTATATTTTTAATTCCAAAAATGTTTATCTCGGATTTGATATTTATAAATCTGAAGATTGTGCTTATGTTCACGATGGATTAAATGCCAAAGATTGTTATGATATCTGCTTTTTTGATGGCACAGAGCTTTGTTATGAATCAACTAGCTTGATCGGATATGGATATAGATTTACCAATTTCTGTCGAGACTCCGCAGATTTGTTTTACTGCGATAATTGTCATGGTTGTAAAAATTGTTTCGGCTGTGTGGGATTAAGAAAAAAACAATATTGTATTTTCAATAAACAATATAAACAAAATGAGTATGAAGGATTGATGGCAAGAATTATCGAAAAAATGATCGAAATAGGGGAATGGGGTGAGTTTTTCCCAGTCAAATACAGCATGTTTGCCTACAACGAAACTTTAGCTCAGGACTATTTCCCCCTAAGCAAAGAGCAGGTTATTGCAAATGGATGGAAATGGTACGAGGCTGAAGAAAAACATTATGAAAAAAAAGAAGTTCAAATCTCGGATCGAATCGACGACGTCAAAGATTCAATTTGCGACGAAGTTTTAAATTGCGAATCCTTAGGCAAAAATTTTAAAATTATTCCTCAAGAATTACAGCTTTATAGACACATGAAATTACCAATTCCACGTAAATGCCCAGAAGTCAGAAATGCTGAGAGATTAGCTCAAAGAAACGATAGAATCCTTCACGAAAGAAAGTGCAATAATTGTGCTGCAGACCTGCAAACTACTTATGGCAAAGAAAGACTCGAAACAATTTATTGTGAAAAATGTTATTTGGAAGTTGTAAATTGAATTAGGCGAAATCAATATAATTAATTTTTTTACCCCGCAAAGTGTTTGCCGTATAAGTTTTTGAACCGGTCTTTTTCAGTGAAAAAACTTGGATTTTACCCGTAGCTTGAGGGAAATCAATCACGTATTTGGGAAGGCAAGCAGAGGAAATCTTTTTGCGTAACTTTCGAAGTATTTTTTTGCCTTTCTCAATAGAAACACGGAAATAATGAGTTCCTCTAGCTATATCTAAATGATGTAAATAATAAGGCTTTATTCCAATCTCAAACAAGCTTTTAAACAGATTTGCAAGAATCATTTCACTATCATTTACCCCCTTTAAAAGTACAGTCTGTGACATAACCATAAATCCATTTTTATAAAAGATTTTAACCAGTTTTTTTAATTCTGGAGTAATCTCTCGGGGATGATTTATATGAATTACAATAACCTTTTGCTTTTCAGGGACGGCTTTCTGAACTGTTTCCATGAATTTGTTTTTAACTATCATTTGTGGATTCATCACGGGAATCCTGGAATGGAAACGGATGATTTTTATGTGCGTTATTTTATTAACTTTTTCCAGAAAATCATGGAGCATCTTATTCGGAATCATTAACGGATCTCCTCCTGAAAAAATAACTTCCCAAATTTCTTTGTGATTTTTTAAATATTTTAATATTGTAGCTAAATCATTTTTATTCAAAAACGCAGGTGCACCCAAAATATTCTTTCTAAAACAAAACCTGCAATGTACGGCACAAACATTGGTAAGATTCAACAAAACTCTATCAGGATAACGATGAATCAGTCCTCTACAAATGGTTTTAGGATTGTCTCCGATAGGATCCGCCATCTCATATTCATGGATTTCTTCTTCTCTAGGGTCGAATTTAACCATCTTGCGTAACGGATCTTTCGGGTCATCCCAGTTGATCAATTTTAAATAAAATTCTGGGATTAGAGTTGGAAATTGCTTGTTCATATAAGAATAATATCTCAAATTAAAAAAAACCGCTACTCTATAAGGATAGCGACTTTTTAATCCTTTTGGAGAATCTGCTGTCTCAAAGTGGCATTGTTTTTATTTCCAAAATTTGCTATAATTATACAATGTCCATTGAAAAATAGATCAGGAACTTGAGGCACTAGCGGCGATAATTAACTTTATCGTTGCTAGCGCCTTAAGTTTTGAATAACATGAATAAGTCTGGTTATAAACTTTCCCAAAAGTTTATGGTCATTGTTTACTCGCTTTAAACGGGCTTGATGTTTAAGGAAAAGTAACAGACGGATTGCAAATTGAGGTAACTTTATTTGCAAGAAATTGTTTCAGTGATGTTTCAATTTTTACTTTAAACTCTCTCCGCTACTGAAAATGCTATTTAAAACTCAAGGCTTTTTTTTGTGCTTAAAGCTAATTGAAAAGCTCATTCACTAAAAGTCCAACACCGGTTTTTTTCTTTGCAGAAAAGGGGATTACTTTATGATCACCAACCTTATACTGAATTTCCTGAAGTTTCTTTTTATATTCAGAATTTTTTAATTTATCTATTTTATTAGCAAGAATAATTACATTTTTTTCGCTCCCCTCTAGCTCTACCAGCATGTCCAAGTCACTATCGGTTATCCCAACAACCGCATCCACGACCATCACAACCGCCTTTTGTTCATATTCAGATTCAAACAAATACCAATCAATCAATTTTTGTAAACGTTCTCGTGCCTTCATAGAATGTCTCACGAATCCATATCCGGGGAGATCGATTAAATAAAAGTTATTATTAATCAGAAATAAATTTATCTCTTGTGTACGGCCAGGAGTAGCGCTTGTGATAGCCAAATTTCTTTGTGATTTTTTAAATATTTTAATATTGTAGCTAAATCATTTTTATTCAAAAACGCAGGTGCACCCAAAATATTCTTTCTAAAACAAAACCTGCAATGTACGGCACAAACATTGGTA
>Ga0233420_10000464_pt1 | contig 17254 bp, 20 predicted proteins | sample Watercolumn_Mata_4_FD_183009 | JGI IMG/M metagenome (GOLD analysis project Ga0233420, IMG submission 183009) | Freshwater microbial communities from Lake Matano, South Sulawesi, Indonesia - Watercolumn_Matano_2014_102_MG | ecosystem: Environmental > Aquatic > Freshwater > Lake | place...
AGCATTTCCTCGTGCGTATTCACCGGGACAATAATGAGCGATTTGATCCCGAGTTCCTTCAGCTTGCCTTCGAGTCCCGGATGGAGAGCAGGTGCAGAGTCGATATCGACCATGATGCCCGCTCTGTTCTTGATCGCCCAGCCCGGCATGCCGACATCGACCGAAAAGTGTTTGTGGTCGAGCTCGATCGCATCCATGAGAGGCGAGAGCGTGTTAATCACGTAGTGCGACTTGTTGTGGCTGAGGAGCCCCGCGAACGCACACTCACCATCAATGAGACGCTTGAGATTGTCCTTGAGGATTCGAACAATCTCCTCACGCGAACGGGCAGCATCCACCTTGAGGGAGAGTTCCGTCAACGTGTTGACACGCCCACTGAATTCCTGCGCCTCCATCAACCGGAGACGCATCTCTTCCGGTGTCAGGAAATCGAGATTATCTGGAGGCCATTCGGGAGACATAGGGTACAGTATAGTAGTTTTCACTCTTTCGAATACCGCTCAGTTTCTATTTTCCTGGATGTGAAATTGTCCGGCTCCTGCTGTCACTCTGTTGGCCACCGAGCCATTGGTGAGCCAACATCCCGTACACGACATGATCGACAAAATGATCATACAACCATTCAGCGTCGCGGAGGATTCCCTCAGACTTGAATCCCAGACGCTCAGGGATCGCCCTGCTTTTCAGGTTTTCCAGCGCACACCTGATTTCAACCCGATGCAGGTGCCAATCTTCAAACGCATACTCCACGATGGACTGGCAGGCTTTCGTCATGATGCCGTGACCCTGATACCGCTCTGCCAGCCAGTACCCGACGCATGTCGATCGGTTGGTCCACTCAAGATGGTGGTACCCGATGATGCCGGCCATCTCCCCTCCATACCACACACCCGCCTGAAATCCGAGACCTGACGTTTCCTGGCGCAGTGCAGACTCGACGAACGTGATCATCTCGTCGATGTTCGTCGTCATGTCGAGCCAGGGAAGCCACCGGCGCAGATATTGCCGGTTCGCATCTACGAGAAGGAGGAGGGGCTCCGCCTCCGCAAGTTCCAGACTCTTGAGATGGAATCCATCCTCAATCGGAATGCGAATCACATTCAGCCTCACTCATCCGCAAGCACGTCGAATTCGATGATCTGGTACGCCTTCCGCGCATCGAGAAATGCAAAAACAACCGCAACAAGCACCGCAACGACTCCTGTGAGAAATGCAATGGTGATTGCCGTGCTCGATTCGAATCCATGAATGAGAAATCCCATTCCGATGAGCAGAGAGGTCAGTATGAAGAGCGCAATTGCCCCGGAGTAGAACAGGACGGAATTTCTTACCAGCTTCGCTCTCACAATGAGACGGCCTATCTGTTGCGCGAGGCTCTCAAGCCGCATCATTTCTTCGAAATTCTTCTCCCCCGCCTTCCTGAACAGCCTCCTCTTCTCCTCATTCAGACGCCGGATGGTGTTCAGTACACTCGAATACTTGTTGCTCGTTGCGAGCAGCAGCAAGCCGCATGCATTGATCATCACTGCAGGTGCAAGGATCAGTTGAATGACCTGAATAATTGAGAAACCTTGTTCCATACGCTCTCCTTTGCTCCCCTCACCGCGTTACGCCCGGACCACTTCTCCGAGAACGAAGGGCTTCTCACCTTTGCGACGAAGTGCCGACTGGAGTTTGTCCGCATCCTTCGGAGATACGATCATGATCAATCCGACACCGAGATTCAGCGTCCGCCTCAAATCCTCCTCGGGAACCTCGCCCGTCTTCTGTATCAAATCGAAAATCCACGGACGTTGCCAGGAATCCCAATCTATCGTCAGCCGCAGACCTTTGGGAACGACGCGCATTGTGTTTCCCTCGATTCCGCCGCCGGTGATGTGAGACATTCCTTTAATGTCAAACTTCGAGAGAATCGGATAAACCGCCTTGAAATAAGAACGATGCACCCGAAGGAGGGCATCTCCAAGAGATTCGCCAAGTTCCTCGAATTGTTGTTCAAGTCTGAATTTTTCAAGCAAGATAGCCCGCGCGAGAGAATACCCGTTCGTGTGGAGACCGTTCGAAGGAAGCCCTACGAGGATGTCCCCTTTCTTCACGTGATCCCCCCGGATGATTCGCTTCTCGTCAACGACCCCAACGATCGTCCCGGCAATATCGTACTCCCCGGGTGAATAAAACCCAGGCATCTCAGCCGTTTCACCGCCGATGAGAGAACATCCGTTATCGTTACACGCCACAACAAAGCCCTCGATCACCTCAGCGGCTACAGAGGGAGCCAGCCGTCCGGTGGCAAAGTAGTCAAGAAAGTACAACGGTTTCGCGCCGCAGACGAGGATGTCATTGACGCAGTGATTGACGAGATCCTGACCGACGGTCGAATGCCGGTTCATCGCGAATGCGATTTTGAGTTTCGTACCCACACCATCGACACTCGAAACCAGGACCGGCTTCTTGATCCCTTTGAAGTCAGCACGATAGAATGCGCCGAACGCTCCAATGTCGGTGAGGACGTTTGGTGTGAACGTCGACCGCACGCTCTTTTTGATACGGCGAACGAGATCTTCGCCCGCGTCGATGTCCACACCAGCTTCTTTGTATGTTTTCATCGTCCGTTCCGAGAGAATGTGGGAAAAGATACCAGATTTTCACTCGGTGAACAACTGTTTTCTTGACTACGGGGACCAACGATGCCGCGAAACAGAAGTCCGCGTCGGATGAAGTGAGTGTACAGTTTTTACTCCAGCACGGAATTCAGAACATTTGCAGTATGAGAGTCATTCTTGCAAAAGAATCACGGCTTGAGTATATTGTATGTCGTTCAGTTCAACAAACCGGAGATAGATGGCAGTTGCACGTCTCATAGGATCGGATGAGCGCTTTGAAGTGCGCAAGATCTTTTGCATTGGCAGGAATTATGCCGAACATGCAAAAGAGATGAATGCCGTCGTTCCGGAATCCCCGGTTTTCTTCCTCAAGCCCAGCACAGCCATCATTCAGGACGGCGGGACGATTGTTATTCCCTCCATTTCCCGCGACCTTCACCACGAAGTGGAAATGACGGTTCTTCTTGGACAGGGCGGGAAAGACATCCCAAAAGAGTCTGCCCTGAGCCATGTCGCGGGCTACGGAATCGGACTCGATATGACCTTGCGTGATGTTCAGGCGGAAGCCAAGAAAAAAGGGCTTCCGTGGACCCTCGCCAAAGGTTTCGATACATCGGCCCCTCTCTCTTTATTCCTTCCGGCAAACCAGGTGGCCGATCCACACAACCTTGGTGTCCGGCTCGACGTCAACCATTCAACCCGACAACGGTCGAGCACAAAGAATTTCATTTTCAGAGTTGACGAACTTATCGCCTACATTTCAAGGTTTTTCACTTTCGAGCGGGGGGATCTCATCTATACAGGTACGCCAGAAGGCGTCTCGCAAGTCAATTCCGGAGACGTGCTCGAAGCGCAGCTCCTCTCCCCCTCAAACACGGTTCTTGCATCGCTGAGCGTGAAGGTTCAGTAATCTCATCTGGCGAATGAGCAAGATCAGACAATTCCTGACCAACTACCGTGTTGCCATCATTGCATGGCTCATTATTGTTCTCCTCGTCGAGGCCGGACTCTATTATAGAGTCGACAAGAGCATCGTTGCGCTCTCGGTTCTTTTTGTCGGGGTTCTGGGACAAGCGTTTGCAGCAATGGTTGCATGGATCGCTTTCATTCCCGTCGTCGGACCGATGGCAGCACACGTTCTCTCTCTTCCTTTTCTCTGGTTGCTGAACGGAATCGGATATTTATTCTCAATTGTTGCGATTCGACGCGGCTACTCAAAAGACGTACTAAACTACAGGATTCTCACAGTTACGTTGATTTTCGGAATCACCTTCGGATACGTTCTTGGCAAGATTGTCTGACAACATGGCAACAGGACAGCCCGCTTGAATCGACTGAAACCGCTTCTGACATATTTCGTTATCGTTGCCGGCGTCGTCACGAGCCTTTCGGGCACGTTCCCTTCCGGTGAATCAGGGAACAAGAACCGGACCGGTCTTCCGAGCAGGATGGAAGAGATTTATGCTCCTTTTGACACGTTGCGAACAGATCTGACCGACTACATCTGGCCGACCAACGCAACCACCATCATCACATCTTCGTTTGGGGACTACCGGCGCACCCACCTCCACGAAGGGATCGACATCTGCACAAACAACAAGAACGGATATCCTGTCTATGCTGCAAGGAGCGGATATGTAAGCCGGATCTTCATTTCCCGAAGGGGATATGGCAAGATGCTGACCGTTCGACATGCCGACGGGTTCTACACGATGTATGCCCATCTCCAGCGATTCAGAGATCCGATCGAAGCATATGCCAAGAAACTGCAGAAAGAAAACAAACGTTACACCCTCGAAGTGGATCTCGACACGGGAATGTTCCCCGTACAAAAGGGTGACCTGATTGCGTACAGCGGTGAAACGGGAATTGGGTCTTCCCATCTTCATTTCGAAGTCCGCGATTCGGCGATGAACCCGATCAATCCGCTTCTCCTCCCACAGATTCTGTCCGCCGGCGAAGACGAGGTGGCCCCCGACTTCGATATGGTGGCATTCACACCGCTTACGAAATCCTCGAAAGCACAAGGCAGGGCAAAAGCATGGCTGGTTGATGCGCGCAGGGAACGAGAAGGAGAATACGTCCTTGCTGATCCTATCCGGATTTCGGGACTCGTCGGGGTCAGCGTGCGCGTGACAGACCGGTCGGATGTTCTCAAATACAGAATGGGAGCGTTCCGGTTCGAAACGTACCTTGACGGGGAGCTCGTGTTCTCAGCGGCGAAGAAGTACATCCCTGACGATGTGACCAATCAGGTCTCGGCCTACTATGACAAGAACCTGATCAGAGCTCGAAAAGGGCGCTTTGAAAAACTCTATGTGGAAAATGGCAATCGCCTTCCGTTCTACGATCGCTCACCTGAGGGAACGGGGCTGATCGACGCCTCGGCACTGGAGCCCGGTGACCATCAGTTGAGAATTGTCGCCTGGGATTTCTATGGCAACACGTCCTCCCTCACAGCCCTCCTGAGTGTCAGCTCGTCCGCGAAGCGCTGAGAAGGACGTATCCCCTTCCACTCCGCTGCTCCAGCTTATCCCAACCTCGTTGATTTCCAGAAGGAATTTTCGTTAATTCTTCTCAGTGGGTTGTACGAAGAAGGGGGAGGAAACTTCCGTGAGAATGATAATGCCCACCAAGAAACCAGCGATGCGGCTTGTTCGGCTTCAGGTAGGAGCACTCCTTGTTCTTTGCCTCTCTTTGACTGCATGTAGAGATCAGGGCGAAGAATCCGTCACCGGCCCGCGCCCGGGGAAGGATCCCACGACGTACGATTACAGAGGATACACCTCAGGCGGAACGCTCGCAGTGTCCGGGACGCTGACGATCGCTGCGAAGGACAGCAACGGGATCGTCGGCACATGGGCGCTGGAAGGAGTCGGGTCAGTCGATCGTATCGGTCCGCAGATCGGGGCCGGAACTCTGCAGGGAGTTCTTACAGACTCGAAGATATCGATCGATTTGAATCCCGGCTGGCGTGACAACAACGTGATTCTCCTGGGATCGGTTGGGGAAGACAAGATCTCGGGCACGTGGTCTTGGGTCACGATTGCCGGACCAACGTCGACAGGAACCTTTGAGGCGCTGAAAAAGAAGTAGCCGCACGACACGCCAAGGCACACATCTGCCGGGGGCATCCGTTGGGTCCCCTGTTGTTGTATTATCCATCACTCTCGAAACCAGAATGCAGGAACTTCCAAAAGCATACGAACCAAAGAACGTCGAAGACAAGTGGTACAGCCGGTGGGAATCTGAGAAGCTCTTTCACGGAACGGTGCGGAAAGATCGTCAGCCCTACACCATCGTTATTCCACCGCCGAACATTACAGGCATCCTGACGATGGGGCATGTCCTGAACAATACGATTCAGGATATCCTGGTTCGATGGAAGCGCATGCAGGGATATGAAGCGTGCTGGGTACCGGGAACAGACCACGCCGGCATCGCCACGCAGAATGCCGTCGAGAAATCTCTGGCGAAAGACGGCGTGAGGCGCCACGACCTCGGGCGCGAGAAATTCGTTGAACGTGTCTGGCAGTGGAAAGATCAGTATGGCGGCACCATCATCAAGCAGCTCAAGAAACTCGGCACGTCGTGCGATTGGGATCGCGAGCGCTTCACGATGGACGAAGGGTTGTCGGACGCGGTGAAGGAAGTATTCGTGAGGATGTTCGACAAAGGATTGATCTACCGCGGCAAGTACATCGTCAACTGGTGCACGCATCATCAGACGGCATTGAGTGACGACGAAGTGGATTATGCGGAGTCGACAGGAAACCTCTGGCACATTCGCTATCCGATCGAAGGAAGCAAGGAGTTCGCGGTCGTCGCCACGACGAGACCGGAGACGATGCTTGGCGACACAGCGATTGCAGTGAATCCACGCGACGAGCGGTACAAGGCGCTCGTGGGAACATTTGCGGTCCTGCCTCTCGTCAACCGAAGGATTCCGATCATCGCCGACGAGTACGTGGACGAGACATTCGGAAGCGGCATGGTGAAGGTCACACCGGCCCATGATCCGAACGACTTCCTCATCGGCCAGCGTCATCAGCTGGAGCAGATCAACATTCTCGACGAGCGAGGCGTCCTGAACGCGAATGTCCCGCAGCAATATCAGGGACTCGAACGGACTGAGGGACGGAAGAAGGTGATCAAGGATCTCGAGGCGCAGGGCTTCCTCGTGAAGACGGATCCGTACACTCACAACGTCGGAAAATGCTACCGGTGCCATACGGTGATTGAGCCGTGGCTCTCTGATCAGTGGTTTGTGAAAATGAAGCCGCTCGCAGAACCGGCCTTGCGCGTCGTACGCGAGGGCAAGGTGCGCTTCCACCCCGAGCGGTGGGAAAAGGTGTACGACCACTGGATGACGAACATTCGCGACTGGTGCATCTCGCGGCAAATCTGGTGGGGGCACCGCATTCCGGTGTACTATGCTCCCAACGGTACATTCACCGCCGCACGCTCGGAAGATGAAGCGAAGAAGAAACTCGGACTGAGCGCAACCGAGTCCGTGCGCCAGGACGAGGACGTCCTCGACACGTGGTTCTCCTCCTGGCTCTGGCCGTTCTCGACACTCGGCTGGCCTCACGACAATGAAGATCTGCGGTACTTCAATCCGACGAGCACGCTCGTCACAGGTCCGGACATTATCTTTTTCTGGGTCGCACGCATGATCATGGCAAACATGGAGTTCATGCGCGGCGAGCCAGATGCGAAAGGCGCACCGCGGTTGACCGATGAACAGCTCGTACCATTCCGCGATGTGTATTTCACAAGCATCATCAGGGACGCGCAGGGACGCAAGATGAGCAAGTCCCTCGGCAACTCGTCCGATCCGCTCGACGTGATCGACCAATACGGCGCGGATGCGCTCCGGTTCACTATCGCCTATCTCTCTCCGCTCGGACAGGACGTCCTGTTTTCGAGCGAGAAGTGCGAGCTGGGCCGCAATTTTGCCAACAAGATCTGGAATGCCGGCCGCTTCCTGCTCATGAACAAGGCCGAACTGGCAGGCGCCGACACCGTCCTCGATATCGATAATCTCCCTGCAGAACACCTCGATCTTGCAGACCGGTGGATTCTCTCCCGTCTCCACCACTCGATCGGCAACCTGAATACGGCGCTTGGGGAGTTCCATCTGAACGAGGCCAGCAAGTCGCTGTACGATTTCATCTGGCATGACTTCTGCGACTGGTATGTCGAGCTCGTCAAGACACGATTCTACGGAGATGAGCCGGCGGAAGTCAAGAAAACCGTTTTGACCCGGGCGCTCTGGATATTTGATCGCGCCCTCCGCCTTCTCCACCCTGTCATGCCCTTTGTGACAGAGGAACTCTGGCAACATCTCACGGAGCGTCGCGGAGCTTCCCTTATGACGGCGGCGTTCCCTGTTCTTGAACCGAAGTGGATCGACCAGAAAACAGAGGACGAGATGACGTTCGTGCAGGATGTCATCAACGCCATCCGCAACATCAGAGGCGAAAACAACATCGCCCCTTCAAAGGAGATCAGCGTTCTCGTGCGGTATACCGACACGAGCGGATCCTCGATTCTGGGCGCGTACGACAAGTATCTCAAGAAACTTGCGCGCGTATCATCGGTCGAGACATTTACCTCGAAGACAAATCCGAAATTCGCGTCGAGCGCCGTTGTTGGAGGAGCAGAGATCTTCGTTCCGCTTGAAGGGCTTATTGACCTCGATGTGGAACGGGGTCGCCTCGAGAAGGAAATCGCGCGCTTGCAGCAGGTGATCGAGTCGACCAACCGGAAATTGTCAAATCCCTCGTTTGTCGAGCGTGCACCGAAGGACGTCGTGGATCGTGAGCGCGAGAAGCTGACATCATTTCAAACCACGCTCGACAAGCTGAAGGCAAATCTCGCGCATCTTCAGTAGAACAGAGAGCGCCGGATCCCCTCCGGCGCCCCAGAGCATAGAATCGAGACGCCGATATGGTTCCCCAGTCGCTTGTCTACCTCGGAGAGCTCCGCTGCAACGCAATCCATGGACCCAGCAACGTCGAGCTCATCACAGATGCGCCAACGGATAACCAGGGGCGCGGTCAAAGCTTCTCGCCGACTGATCTCGTCGTCACAGCGCTCGCAGCGTGCAAGATCACGACGATGGGAATCGTTGCTCAGCGGGACGGCATACGGCTCGACGGCACGAAGGCGTATGCGGAGAAACACATGAGCTCCGATCCACCGCGACGCATCGCACGGATTGTTGTTCACCTCGCTTTTCCTCCGGGCATTCCTCATGAGGTTCGGCAGAAACTTGAAACGACGGCTAGGACATGCCCCGTCGTTCGCAGCATTCATCCCGACATAGCACTTGATGTGACATTTACGTATCCTGATTGAGGATCTCGCACCGGTCTGAGGTCTCTCGCGTGCCCGCACCTTCGCGCAGGAGCACACCATGAAGCTCTTCTACCTTTTGCTCTTCATCACGGCCACCCTTCTCCTGTTCGCTTCCTGCAGCTCGTCCGTGTACAAAGACGTGTACCCCACGCTCCTCGACGGCAGGTATGATTCGGAATTTCCCTACCGAGGATGCTCGCAGCAGCTCGAGGAAGTCGCTGAGACCGTCAAACGGATCACCGTGATGGCGTCCCAAATTTCGAGCTTGTCGGCATGGTGGAAATGATTCCCGCTCAGGTCTCTCTCGTCCTGACCCCTTCCCGCGACGGCGAAGACGATCCGCTGTCGCCGTACCTCGGCGAGGTCTTTGTGCAGCGCAAACTCGAAATGCAGCAGGGAATCGCCGTCGCTATTCCGATCGAAACTGTGGTTGCATTTCTGAATCGTCACGATCGTCAGCTCATGGAGAAAGGCTATGATGTTGTTGACTGGCTGATTCCCAAAAAAGTCCGGAACAAGTGAACAAGTACAATCCAGTACACTCTTCCATATGATGAAGAACTCAACCAACGAAGCCCTGCGCATCGTCCCTGCAACGAGACAGGACGTGCCCCTCATTCTCACACTCATCAAAGAGCTGGCTGAGTACGAACGACTTCCCCACGAGGTCGTCGCCACCGAGGAGATCCTCGAAGAAACGCTGTTCGGGCAGAGACCCGCAGCAGAAGTTCTGCTGGCGCACGCTGGAGGCGAGCCGGCGGGGTACGCGCTCTACTTCCATTCATTCTCCACATTCCTGGGGAGGCCGGGACTCTACCTGGAGGACATTTACGTCAGGCCTCCGCTCCGCGGAAAGGGCATCGGGAAGCAGCTTCTCGCGCGTCTGGCACAGATTGCCATCGAACGGAAATGCGGAAGGATGGAATTGGCTGTTCTCAACTGGAACGAGCCTTCGATCAACTTCTACAAGTCGCTTGGCGCCCGGCCGATGGACGAGTGGACCGTGTATCGACTGACAAGTTCGCAGTTACAAAGACTCGCAGATTCTGGACGAAGCGGCACAAGCTGAACACTTCCATGTCAGAGACCAAACATTACATCGCTCACCTCGATCTCGACTGTTTCTACGTCTCTGTCGAACGCATCAAGGACCGTTCTCTTGTCGGAAAACCTGTCGCGGTCGGAGGCTCACCCACCGGACGAGGCGTCGTCGCGTCTGCATCGTACGAAGCGCGTGCCTTCGGCGTTCGCTCCGCAATGCCAACATGACGCGCCCTGAAGCTCTGTCCCGACCTCATCGTTGTGCGTGGCAGATTCGGCGATTATGCGGAATACTCCAACAAGCTCTACCATCGCGTGCTGGAGCTTGCTCCGGTTGTCGAGCGAGCGTCGATCGACGAGATGTATCTTGATCTTACCGGTTGCGAGATCCTCTACCACCATGACCTGCCGGGATTCATCAGGAGGCTGCAGCAGGTCGTTCTCACGGAGTTCCACCTCCCGTGCACGATCTCACTCGCAGCGAACAAGGTGGTGGCAAAGATCGCGGCACAGACAGTGAAACCGGCAGGCGTCATCTATGTTCCTCACGGCACGGAGAAGCAGTTTCTGGCTCCACTGCCGGTGAACGCTATCCCCGGCGTCGGGACAAAAACCGACGAGGTTCTCCAGCGAAAAGGATTTCATCGCATCGCCGACCTGCAGGCCGTTTCCCGCGATCGGGTACAAAAGCTCCTGGGAAGACATGGCATCTGGATCCACGACGTGGCGCTCGGACTCGGGCCTGACCGTCTCACGACAGACCATGAGCGTAAGAGTATCGGCAATGAAGAGACGTTTTCATCTGACGTCGGCGACCGGGCAGAACTCGAAGCAAGGCTCTTCAAGCTGACGGAGGAGGTCGGATCATCGCTGCGGTACCGCCATCTGAAGGCCCGGACGCTCACATTGAAATTGCGGTATTCAGACTTCCAGACGCTCACGCGTGCAGTCACGCTTGAACCGACCGACGACGACGTGCTCATCTACGAGACGATGGTAGAGCTTCTCGATACGGCTCTCACACGCCGCGCCCCCGTCCGCCTGCTCGGCGTTCGCGCATCCCATTTGATCGGGGAAGATCAACTCGAGCTTTCGCTGTTCCCTCAGGATCAGAAACGATCGAAGATGCTTCATGCGGTGGACGAGATTCGGAAGAAATTCGGCGACGATGTAATCCACGTGGGAGGTCATGAGGAGCCTTCGAAGCGCCGGTAGATCGCCCGCACAGTCCCTTCAAGGATCCGAAACTTACCTCCCTCGCCAGGGACGGGAACTTCACCTCGCATACCGTTTGTTACGTAAACAGGCAGCCACCAGTCTACCCGGAAGGATTCTCCATGACTGCACTCCATATTGCCATTCTGTCATGCGCGCTCACAGGTTCCGGCATCACCTTCCTGACAACGGTGACCGAAAACGACAACTCAACACAAGAGAAGAGGAATGGAATGACTCATCAAGAGCTTTTCACGAAACTGGTCGGGACATGGGAGGGCAACTGCAAAACCTGGTTTGAACCGGGGAAGCTCGCTGATGAGTCACGGGTCACCGGGAACATCACCAAAGTGCTGGACGGACGCTTCATTCGGCACACCTATGAGGGGACCATTCAGGGAAAGCCGCGACACGGGGAGGAATTGATCGCGTTCAACTCCATTGCCAAGACATTCCAGATCTCGTGGGTCGACGACTTCCACATGAACTATGCAATTATGTTCTCGCAAGGCAGAGCAACTGATCGGGGCTTCAGCGTAAAGGGCGAGTACGACGTCGGCGAAAACCAGCCGAAATGGGGCTGGAGAACAGATTTCGAGCTGCTCGACGATGACCATCTCACCATCACTGCCTACAACATCACACCTGAGGGATTGGAAGCCAAAGGTGTCGAGACAACATATCGACGTATCAAGAAATAGGTCAGGCCAGTCCGCTCGGTGAGGCTGGCCCTCCGCCTCACACTCGCTTCAAGATCGTCGCCGGCAGAAGAACGACCGCCTTGACAAGTTGCAGGACGCCGTCGACAGCGATTCCAAGGAGACGGAAGGGCAAAAGCAGGAGCCAGACAATCGGATAGAGAAAAAGCGCGGCGAACGCGAGCGGCCAGCAGAGCACGAGCAAGATCATCCACAATAAGAATTTCGTCACGGCGTCGATCCTCCTTCCACATCCTACGAGCACCCTCCTCCCCAGGTTGCACCTCACATTCTGATGGACATCGGCCCGGAGTTCATTGACGGGCATCGCATTTTTCCATACTTTGAATCTGTATTCATCGTCCCACAACCGCAAAGGCACTTCATGGCCCGCATGAAGATCGATCTGCCATCCAGAGTTCTGTTCAGCTGCACGCTCCCGGTGCGCATCACCGATGTGAACTACGACGGTCACGTTGGAAATGACTCCCTCCTCTCCCTTCTTCACGAGGCCCGGCTTCAGTTCCTTCGGTCAATGGGCTATTCTGAAAAGGACGTGGAAGGCAAAGGGATCATCATGACCGACGCTGTGCTCGTCTACAAAGCCGAGGTCTTCTATGGCGAAACGCTGGCCGTTGAGGTCGGCGTCGCAGACGTTCAACGGCACGGACTGGACATCGTCTACAGAGTGACCAGCAACGGCAAGGAAACGGCGCGCGCAAAGACCGGGATTGCATTTTTTGACTACGAGAAACGGTCTATCACGTCCATGCCTGAAGAGTTCAGGAGCCGGATCGCATCGGCGGAGAAATAAGATGACGTCATCTACACACCTCGCATCCGGATCTCAGTTGAACGGCATCGCAGAATCGTACGTGCGGCTGGTTCTTGGGATTGGGATACATGATCCCGACTACGTCGATGCATATTTCGGACCGCCGGATTGGCGGGAGGACGCGAAGGCGGCGAAGCGGTCCATTCCAGATCTCATCTCGTCCGCCCGGGATCTCCTTCAGCACATCAGGGCCATGACAGTATCAACGGATGAGGAGTCGGTCCAGCTTCGTCATCAGTACCTCACGCAACAGATCCGATCGGCAATTGCCCGGCTGGAAATGCTCAATGGCCGCGCTTTCTCCTTTGAAGAAGAAGCTCTCGCCCTTTACGATGCCACGCCGCCGGTCTATTCGGCTTCCTTTTTCCACGAAACGATTTCACAGCTCGAATCCCTTCTCCCCGGCACAGGTTTTGTGGCACAGCGCTACGAGACATTTCATAACCGGTTCATCATACCTCCGGGCAAATTGGATGCAGTCTTTCAGGCAGCAATACGGGAATGCCGGGAACGGACGCGAAAGAACATCGACCTGCCTCGCGAAGATAGCTTTGCGCTGGAGTACGTCACCAACAAACCGTGGAGCGGGTACAACTGGTACAAGGGTTCCAGTACGAGCCTAATACAGATCAATACCGATCTTCCGATTTTCATCGACCGGGCGGTCGACCTCGCGGCGCATGAAGGATATCCGGGGCATCACGTCTACAACACGCTGCTGGAGACGAAGCTTGCACGTGAACGCGGATGGGTGGAGTTTATGGTCTATGCGCTCTTCAGTCCTCAGTCTCTCATCGCCGAAGGAACCGCGAACTTCGGCATCGAGGTGGTCTTCCCCGGCGAGGACCGCGCCGAGTATGAGCACACGTCTCTGTTCCCTCTTGCCGGAATCGATCCAACGGAGGCCGGGCGGTACTATTCAATTCATCGTCTCATAGGCGTTCTGAATTACGCGCACAACGAAGCCGCACGCGGCTACCTCAATGGCCGGCTCTCGCGTCAGCAGGCAGAAGAATGGCTGGTGACGAACGCTCTGATGTCGCCAGAGCGCGCCGCTCAACGCGTAAGGTTCATTGACGCGTACAGAAGTTATGTGATCAATTACAATCTCGGTCAGGATCTCGTTCGCCGCTTCATCGAGGAACGCGGAGGTACGAGCGAGCATCCCGCGCGGCGATGGGAAGAATTCCGAAAGCTCATTTCGTCGCCGCGCCTTCCGTCCGGTCTTACCCACCCGAAGTCAGAACAGACTAGGTGAACGATGGCACGATTCAAGCTGCACATCGAATACGAAGGAACGCGTTACAGCGGCTGGCAGATTCAGAAGAATGCACGAACTGTCCAGGGTGAGCTGAGCTCTGCAATCGGATCCGTCCTCGACACGACAGACTTCGAAGTGTACGGCGCCGGACGCACCGACGCAGGTGTTCATGCGCTCCACCAGGTCGCTCACCTCGAAGCCACAAGCGTGCTCGCTCCGGAGATCCTCCGCCGCAAAATCAACGACGTGCTCCCCTCCGACATCAACATCCTCCACATCGAAAAAGCTGCGCCACGTTTCCATGCTCGTCACCACGCTGTCGCACGAAGCTACCTCTACCAGATCTCCCGTCGAAGAACAGCGTTCGGTAAACGTCTCGTCTGGTGGATCAAGGACGAACTGGATGTTGAGGCGATGAAGTCCGCTGCAGCACTCTTCATCGGCATGAAGGACTTCCGCTCCTTCACCGCAGATGATCCTGACGAGAAATCGACGAAAGTCGAAATCGAGAGCATCGAGATGCAAGAGGATGGAGAAATGATCCTCCTCCGGTTTGTCGGATCGCATTTCCTCTGGAAAATGGTGCGACAGATGGTTGGCGTTATTGTGGAATGTGGACGCGGCTCGCTCACAATTGAGCAGGCCCGGAAATTCCTCGAGAAGCACTCGTCGGAGCCATCAACATGGACAGCGCCGCCATCGGGCCTCTTTCTCGAACGAATCTATTACGAAGGCGACAAAAGGCTCGAGCGGCTTGAATCCGTCCTGAAGTTGGGACACTCCTCACGGCGATGAAAAGTCCTCTCGAGACTCACGGCGACGGTTGAAAGTTTACCGGATTCTTGATAAACTCACTCCAACGAAGTCGTGTTCGCGGGCACTTCGGGAAAGGACCTATAGCCAATGGAAATAGCGCTAATTGTGGTCATGGCCGTTGCCACCGTCTTTCTTGGCGTCCGGTTCTATGTCAAGCTGCGACGGGCAACAGGCACGAGTCCCGAAGAGGAAATGGCGGGTAGACGGTCATCGCGTCCACTCCCGCCGGATCTGCAGAACCTGAAGATCGACTCACCGCCCGACAATACGTTCGACGCATCCAATTCTGCTGTCCCTCCTAACGCAAAGAAAGATCCGAAGAGTCATACCACACCGTGATGGTCGCGCATCCGACCGCTCGATTCGAAGTCAAGGAGATCTTCACATGGCGAATAAAAAAGGCAACGGCGCGGAAGTCACTCACTCCTCAAACAAGCCGAAAGTCGGCATTCGTCCGGCGATCGACGGCAGGCGAAAGGGAGTGCGCGAATCGCTCGAAGCGCCGACGATGGCAATGGCGCAATCTGTCGCAGCGCTGATCACACACTCGCTCCGACATTCGAACGGTGCGCCCGTGGAGTGTGTTATCGCGGACACGTGCATCGGCGGAGTTGCGGAAGCCGCACAGACTGCCGAGAAATTCGAACGGGCCGGCGTCGGAGTCTCTCTCACCGTCACGCCGTGTTGGTGCTACGGAGCCGAAACAATGGATATGGATCCGTTGATTCCGAAAGCGATATGGGGATTCAACGGCACAGAACGCCCCGGCGCCGTGTACCTCGCCGCGGTGCTCGCAGCACATAATCAGAAAGGATTGCCGGCATTCGGTATCTATGGTCGGGACGTTCAGGACGCGGGAGACACCTCCATTCCCGCGGACGTCAGAGAGAAGCTCCTCCAGTTCGTTCAGGCAGGAATCGCGGTCGCGAGAATGAGAGGCAAGTCGTATCTCGCCATGGGCGGAGTGTCGATGGGAATCGCCGGCTCCATCGTCGATCATTCCTTCTTCGAGAGCTACCTTGGAATGCGCATCGAGACGGTCGACATGAGCGAGTTTTCCCGCCGGATGGATGATGCGATCTACGATACACAGGAGTTTTCGAACGCGCTGAACTGGGTGAAGACGTACTGCAAAGAAGGGAAAGACTTCAATCCCCCAAAACTTCAGAAGACCCGTGCTCAGAAAGATGCAGACTGGGAGACCGTCGTGAAGATGACGCTCATTGCAAGAGATCTGATGGTCGGCAATCCGCGCCTCGCTGCGATCGGCTACGGAGAAGAAGCGCTCGGTCACAATGCGATTGCCGCAGGATTCCAGGGTCAACGGCAGTGGACAGATCACAAACCGAATGGAGACTTCCTCGAAGCGATTCTCAATTCTTCGTTTGACTGGAACGGCATCCGCGAACCGTACGTCGTGGCGACAGAAAACGATGCGCTCAACGGAGTCGGCATGCTCTTCGGGCACCTGCTCACGAACACGGCTCAGGTGTTTGCCGATGTGCGGACGTACTGGAGCCCGCAGGCCGTCCATCGCGTCACGGGACACAAGCTCACAGGTCCTGCTGCAGGTGGAATTCTGCACCTGATCAACTCCGGGGCTGCGGCACTCGACGGCGCGGGACAGCAAACGCTGAAGGGGAAAGCGGCGTTGAAACCATTCTGGGAGATCACCGAGAACGAAGTCCTTCGGTCTCTCAAAGCGACGACCTGGTATCCGGCGATGCGCGAATATTTCGCGGGCGGCGGATACTCATCCGGTTTCCTGACACAAGGCGGGATGCCGGCGACGATGTTCCGGATCAATCTCGTAAAGGGTCTCGGCCCCGTCATGCAGATCGCCGAAGGCATGACCGTTGCTCTTCCCGAAAAAGTAGACCGCGTGCTGCAGGAACGCACAGACCGGACCTGGCCGACCACCTGGTTCGCACCATCAGCAAATGGTCAGGGTGCGTTCACCGACGTCTACAGCGTCATGAACAATTGGGGCGCGAACCATTGTGTGCTCAGTTATGGTCACATCGGCAGTCAGCTCATCACACTCGCATCCATCTTGCGCATTCCTGTTGCCATGCATAATGTCGCTGAAGGATCTGTCTTCAGGCCGAGCGCATGGAACGCATTTGGCACAAAAGACATGGAAGGTGCCGATTTTCGAGCCTGCCGGAACTATGGCCCATTGTATTGCAACTACTGACCTGGGTTGCGGCCGGTGCGGTGAATCACAGCGGGCTTGTAACTCGTTCATTTTCTGATATATTTAGATGGTGCCATTGCCTCCGGATTCCCGGCACTGGACGTTTACACCTTCGAGAGAACGGAAACCTGTTGAAAGCGATTTCGTTGATACTTCTGGCTGGCGCACTGATCTTCGCCGGCTGCGTTTCCTCTGAGGAAGCGGGAAGCGGCAAGAAATACGGGA
>Ga0233420_10000465_pt1 | contig 17249 bp, 19 predicted proteins | sample Watercolumn_Mata_4_FD_183009 | JGI IMG/M metagenome (GOLD analysis project Ga0233420, IMG submission 183009) | Freshwater microbial communities from Lake Matano, South Sulawesi, Indonesia - Watercolumn_Matano_2014_102_MG | ecosystem: Environmental > Aquatic > Freshwater > Lake | place...
ATGAGCCGAACTAGCCATCCATCGGCCGGTACGGAGTAGATGCCGATGCCAAAAGTATGGGTTAACCGATTGTTCTTACACTATTTCCGCGCTTAAGGAAGCGCCATTGGGGTCTGACCCCTTTTCTCTTTTTCTCTTTTGTGCGGCGAGGAATTTATCCTTCGAACTGGGCTGGCGAGGACGTTCAACAATTAGAGCTTGATTAGGTGTTTGATGGGTTTCGGCTACCGCCTCTACCCATCCTACGCGGGCTAGCAGCGCTAAACGACTCGATTTTGGGGGTCCCCGCAACGCCGCCCACCGCGTCCAGGGGTGTCCGCAGTAGGCTGGGGGTTTATTCACAAGCTCTCATTCTTTTTCCGCCGCGCTCGCGGGTGGGCGCGATCATAGACCTGGGCGAGATGCTGAAAGTCCAGATGCGTGTAGACCTGCGTCGTGCTCAGGCTGGCATGTCCCAGCAACTCCTGAACCGCGCGCAGATCGCCGCTGGACTCAAGCAGGTGACTGGCGAAGGAATGCCGCAGCCGGTGGGGATGCAGACGCTCGGAAATCCCCAGCTTGTGTTGCCAGCGCGCCAGCCTGGCCTGTACGGTGCGAGGCGCGATGCGTTCGCCGCGGCGACTCAGGAACACCGCCTGCCGTTCACCCGGGCAGTAGCCGTCGCGCGCCGTCAGCCAGGTTTCCAGCGCCTGTTTCGCGTGCGCGCCCAAGGGCACATGCCGGGATTTCCCGCCCTTGCCTCGACGCACCAGGACCATGCCTTCCCGCAGATCGATATCGCTCACGTTCAGAGCCGTCAGCTCGACCAACCGGAGCCCGGACGAATAAAACAATTCCCACATCGCCAGATCACGCCTCTCCAAGACGTCATCGGTCGCCGCCTCCAGCAGCCCCACCATCTGGTCCACATCCAGCGGCTTGGGCAATGTCCGGGGCGCCTTCGGCGCGCGCAGCCCCGTCGCGGGATTGCGCTCCAGTTCGCGACGCCGGATCAGCGCATCGAAAAATCCGCGAATGGCCGATAGGGCGCGCTGCAGACTTCTGCTGCCGAGGCCTCGCCGGTGTTGCCGGGCCAGGTATTCCCTCAGATCCGCCGCCTCCAGGGATTCCCAATGAGCGATGCGGCGCTCGTCGCAGAATGCTTCCAGGCGGCGCAAGTCGCGCCCGTAGGCATCCAGGGTGTGTGGCGAAACGCGCTGCTGAAACCTCAATCCGTCCAGAAAGGCTTGCAGTTGCCTGTGGGCCGCGGGGTCCAAGCGTTCAGGCAGGATCGTTCAACAAGGCCGACAGACGAGAGGCAAGGATTTCACTCATCTGGTTCAGGAATACAAAGCTCATGTCCGACCGGAAGCGGTCTGGGTGGCGGCTGCCGATCGCCAGGATGCCGCGCAAACCGGCTTGCCGCAGCCCCATCACGGCATGAGACAGGACCGCCTCGGCCTCATCGCCGAAAAGGAACCCGGCCTGCCCGCCTTCCAGCCGACCGCACAGCGGTTTATCGCGCTCGACGAGGCTATCGCACCAGCGTCCAACCTCCGTGGATGCCTTGACGAACAAATTGGCCACGGGGCTTTCTCGGTAGGGCGAGAGGATCCGCACCGCGACAAAATCGGTCTGAAAATACTGATGCAGACCCCAATCGAGACACGCCAACATATCCTCGACGCTGCGCGCGTCGAGCAGAGACAGTGTCAGTTGATGCATCCGCTGGTTAAGCGTGTCGTTTTCCCGGGCAATTTGCAGCAAATCATCCAGTTGCTCGGCCAGTCTCTGATTCTTTTCCCGCAGCAGGGCCAACTGGCGCTCGACCAGAGACACGGCGGTCCCGCTGGGATGCGGAACGTTCAGGATTTCGAGCAGGCCGATGTGCCGATCGAAGAAATCGGGATGATTCCGGAGATAGCTTGCGACGGCCTCCTCGCTCAACTCCGCGGCCTGCCAACGAGGCGAAAGAACATTCTTCATAACTCGATGCTTCCCTCAAAAACCGTGAGGGCAGGGCCGGTCATGAACACCGGATAACCCCTCCCTTGCCAGGCAATCGACAGCGCGCCACCCGGCAACTCAACCGAAACCGGGCTCAACGACAAGCCTTGCTCGATCCCCACCACCGCCGCCGCGCAGGCGCCGCTGCCGCAGGCCAGGGTCTCGCCCGAGCCACGCTCGAAGACCCGCAGGCGAATGTGATGCGCGTCGACAACCTGCATGAAACCGACATTGACCCGCTCCGGGAATGTCGGGTGGTTTTCCAGACAGGGCCCCAGGGTTTCCACGGGGGCGCCATCGACCTCGTCGACCAACAACACCGCATGGGGATTGCCCATGGAAACCGCGCCAAAGGTCCAGGTCCGGCCGTCGATCTCCAGCGTGTAACGAAATCGCTCGGCCGGCATGAGCAGCGGGATTTCGGCTGGCGCGTGTCGCGGCACCCCCATGTTGACGGTCACCTGGCCGGCTCCCGACAGGCGCAGCACCAGGCGACCGGCATCCGTGTCGACTTGAATTTCATCCTTGTCGCTCAGTCCTTGCTCCCGCACGAAACGGGCGAAACAGCGGGCGCCATTGCCGCACTGCGCCACCTCGCTGCCGTCGGCGTTGAAGATGCGGTAGCGAAAGTCGGCATGCGAGTGATGGGCGGATTCGACCAGCAGAACCTGATCGCAACCCACGCCGAAATGCCGGTCGGCCAGGAAGCGAATCTTTTCGGGGCTCAACTTCACCGTCTGACGAATCGCATCGATGACCACGAAGTCATTGCCCAGACCCTGCATCTTGGTGAATTTCAGCGGCATGGCTCACTCGGGCGGCACATGTTCATGACGGAACAAATCGCTCACGGTTTCGCGTTCCCGCGCCAGAAAGGTCTGGTCGCCGCTCACCAGCACCTCCGCGACCCGGGGGCGCGAATTGTAATTGGAACTCATGCAGAAACCATAGGCTCCCGAGGAGCGTACCGCCAGCAAATCCCCCTCGGCGATGGCGAGTTCACGATCCTTGCCCAGGAAATCGCCGGTTTCGCAAACCGGACCCACGACATCGTAACATCCCGGCAACGCCCCTCCATTGCGCTCCACCGGCAGAATCACCTGAAAGGCCCGATACAGGGAAGGCCGGATCAGATCGTTCATCGCCGCGTCGACTATGGCGAAACGCTTGCCGCCGTTGGCTTTGAGGTACTCGACCCGCGTCAGCAGGATGCCCGCATTGCCGACAATCGCTCGTCCCGGCTCCATGAGGATCTCGAAATCCAGCCCCTCCAGCCGCCGCGACAATACCTCGGCGTATTCGCGCGGTTCCGGTGGAGTTTCGCTGTCATAACGAATCCCCAGACCGCCGCCAATATCGAGATGATGGATGGCTATTCCATCACTTTGCAGACGCTCCACGAGCAGCAATACCCGGTCGAGCGCATCGACGAAAGGCTCCAGCGAGGTCAACTGGGAGCCGATGTGACAATCGATGCCCGTCACCTCGAGATGCGGCAGGGTCGCCGCATGACGGTAATGTTCGATCGCCTCGTCCACATCGATGCCAAACTTGTTTTCCTTGAGTCCCGTGGCAATGTAGGGATGGGTCTTGGCGTCCACATCGGGATTGACCCGCAGGGCAATGCGCGCCTTCCGCCCCAGCTCTCCGGCAATCCGGTTCAGGCGACCCAGTTCCCCGGGGACCTCGACATTGAAGCAGCGGATGTCCAGCTCCAGCGCCCGGCGCATTTCGTCCTCGCGCTTGCCCACACCCGAGAAGACGATTTTTCCGGGATCGCCGCCCGCCGCCAGCGCTCGTTCCAACTCTCCCACCGAAACGATGTCGAAACCGGACCCCAGGCGCGCGAGGACATTCAGCACCGCCAGGTTGGAATTGGCCTTGACGGCGTAGCACACCAGATGGCGCTGACCCGCGAAGGCGCGATCGAAGGCGTGCCAATGACGCTCCAGCGTCGCCCGTGAATAGACATAACAGGGCGTTCCGTACCGGGCGGCAATCTCGGCCAGCGGCACATCCTCGGCACACAGGGCATTACCCCGATAGTTGAAATGGTCCATCAGTTCGGCGCGGCGGGTTCCAGTTCGGGAGCGGTTTCGGTCTTGGGCTTGGCGGGTTTGGCGACCTTTTGGCCGGGAGGCTCGTGACCTTCCATGTAAAGAGGACCTTTCTGGCCGCAGGCGGAAAGAAACAGAGCCTGGAGTAAAAGAAAATAGATTGGCTTGGGCATGATCAGGCGATGAAAAAGCAGGCCGTGCATTCTAATCGAAATCGCTCCGACCCACACGGCTCGGCAGTGGGACGCGAGTGGTAGAATCGCCGTGTTCGCGGAGCCGCTCTCAAACCTCCGCCGCGTAGCATCCATTAACCCTCGCCATCCACAACGGACCGACGTGCTGGAAATCATCAAACTTGGCGGCTGGATGATGGCGCCCATCATCATCTGCTCCATCGTCGCCTTGGCCATCATATTCGAACGTCTCTGGGCGCTGCGGTCATCCCGCATCATGCCGGACGATCTCATCGGCCGGGTCTGGAGTCTCCACCGGGACAACCAATTGGACGCCGTCGAGTTGCGCCGCCTCAAGACCGGCTCCCCCTTGGGCGCCATCGTCGTGGCGGCGTTGAACTGCCGTCAGCAGGGGCGCGAGATCATGAAGGAAAACGTCGAGCGGGCCGGTCGCCATGTCGTGCATGAACTGGAACGTTACCTCAATACCCTGGGCACGATCGCATCGATTGCTCCCTACCTGGGACTCTTGGGCAGCGTGCTTGGCATGATGAAAGTGTTCTCGACTTTCTCGACGGGCGGCAACGATATCGCCAACCCGGCGCAACTGGCCGGCGGCATCTCCGAAATCCTGATCGCCACGGCGGCGGGTCTCGCGGTGGCCATTCCCAGCCTGATCTTTCATCGCTACTTTCAGGGCCGGGTCGCGGAATTGACGGTGCGGATGGAGCAGGAAGCCGTGCAGCTGATCGACGCCCTGAACCGCGGCAATCCGGACGTGAGTCGGGATTCCCCATGAATTTCCGCCCCCGCAGGCGCGACGAGCCTGAACTCAACCTGATTCCCATGATCGACGTGCTCATCGTGCTGCTGATCTTCCTGCTGCTGACCACCACGTTCAGCCGCGAGGCGCAACTCCGCGTCACTCTGCCGGACGCGCCCGGCGCCGGCGGAGCGCCCGGCGAAGCCCCGGCGGGCCTGCAAGTCGTGATCGGCCCGCGAGGCCAATACCGAATCCAGCAGCGAGAGCTTCCCGACAGTCGACTGGAGACGGTCAAACAGGCGCTCAAGGAAGCCGCGGGCGGCAATCCTCACCCGCTGGTCGTCATCGACGCCGATCGCAACACGACGCATCAATCGGTCATCACCGTGCTGGACGCCGCGGGTCAACTCGGCTATCAGCAAATCAGCTTCGCGGCCGAGGACCGGCAGGCCCAGTAACGGCATGAACCTGCATGGTATCGCCAGCGTCTGGCTGGAACGGCAATGGTACGCCGCGGAGGAACCCGGCCCCCTTCTGACCGGGTTGGAAGCCTGCTACCGCCGCGCGATCAACCGGCGCCGAGAGGCCTACCGCACGGGCAGGAAACCGGTGCAACGCTTGCCGGTTCCAGTCATCGTGGTCGGCAATCTCACGGTAGGCGGCACCGGCAAGACGCCGCTATCGATCTGGCTGGCCGAATTTCTCAAAGGGCAGGGTTATCGGCCAGGCATCATCAGCCGGGGCTACGGCGGCCAGCCGCTCGAACGGCCGCTGCTGGTGCGGGCGCGCACCTCTCCCCGGGAAGCCGGCGACGAGCCCGTGCTCATGGCCCGGCGCACCGGCTGTCCGATCTGCGTGTTTCCCCGCCGGGCCGAGGCGGGACGCACCCTGCTGGCCGCGACCGATTGCAACCTGTTGATCGCCGATGACGGACTGCAACACTATGCGCTGGGGCGCGACATCGAAATCGCCGTGGTGGATGGACAACGGGGTTTCGGCAATGGCCACTGCCTGCCCGCCGGGCCGTTGCGCGAGCCGCCCGACCGGCTGGGCGAGGTCGACTGGGTGATTTATTCAGGCGCCGGACCGGTCGATGCCGCGGTCATGACCCTCGAGGGCGACACGGCCGTCAATCTGCTGGACTCCAGCGTTCGTCGCCCCCTCGACCTTTTTCGCGGGCAGCCGATCAAGGCGGTTGCCGGCATCGGCCATCCGCAACGATTTTTCGATCAGCTCCGACAGCACGGGCTGACGCTTGATGCCAAGGCTTTCCCCGATCATCATGCCTACCGCCGGGATGACCTGGCCTTTGCCGGTGACCCGCCGGTGCTGATGACCGAAAAGGACGCCGTGAAATGCCGGGATTTCGCCGCCGACAATCTCTGGTGCGTGCCGGTGGCAGCCAGGCTTCCCGAGAACTTCGGCAACCAATTGCTTAACCAACTGAAGACCCTGAACCATGGACAAGAAACTGCTTGAAATCCTCGTCTGCCCGCTGTGCAAGGGCGATCTCATCTACAAGAAGGACGAACAGGAACTCATCTGCAAGGCTGATCGCCTGGCCTACCCCATCCGCGACGGCATTCCGGTCATGCTGGAAGGCGAAACGCGCCGGCTGAGCCTGGAAGAATACGACGCATTACCCAAAAAGACTCCGCTGGTGGAATAAAGCCGTGAGCGGCTACAAGATCGTCATCCCGGCGCGTCATGGCTCCAGCCGGCTGCCGGGCAAACCGCTGCTCGAGATTGCCGGAAAGCCCATGATCGTCCACGTCTGCGAACGGGCGCTGGAAGCCGGTCAGGAAGTTTTCGTCGCCACGGACGACGAGCGCATCGCCGCCGCCGTGGCGGGAGTGGCGGTCACCGCCGTGATGACCCGGGAGGATCACGCCAGCGGCACCGAGCGCATCGCGGAGGTAGTCGACAAACTCGGCTGGTCCGACGACATCCGGGTCGTCAACCTGCAAGGCGACGAACCGCTGATTCGGCCCGAGCTGATTCGGCAATTGGCGGAGACGCTCGCGACTGAGCAAACCGCGCAAATCGCCACTCTCGCCGCGCCCATCGAGGACCCCTCCGATGTGTTCGATCCGCACGCCGTCAAGGTCGTGATCGACCGGCATGGACATGCCCTCTATTTCAGCCGCGCGCCGATTCCCTGGCACCGGGAGAGCTTCGGTCAGACCGACCGTACCGCCGCCGACGACTATCCCTGGCTGCGGCATATCGGCATCTACGCCTATACCGCCGGATTCCTGCGCCGCTATATCACCTGGCCACCCTCCAAACTCGAAGCCGTCGAGGCCTTGGAGCAACTCCGCATCCTATGGCAAGGCGAACGCATACGGGTTATTCGGGTGGATTCACCGCCTCATGCCGGCGTGGATACGGAAGCGGATTTAAGGCGAGTAGCCAGAATCATGGCGGGCGGCGACTCACGGTGAATCCCAGCCGATGGCCAGATAAGGCCGGCGTAACTTGTCGTCGGAAGGCGAGCGATTATATTGGAACGTCGCGCAGTCAAAGCTTCATGGAACGCCATACACCAATCTTCATGCATCCGTTCCGATCAGACCATTGATCCTAGAAAAAGCAGTTGGACAGGAATCTACAGGATCAACAGGATGATGCGATTTATCGTAGGTGCGAATTCATTCGCACACAAGGCCCTGAATAGGCGAATGAGTTCGCCCCGATCATCAAGCCCAACTGCCGGATTTAGGTTGATAGACGATTATCGTGAAATCGGTTTGGGTTTCCGAAGCTTGAGCCGGCCAAAGGCATACCGCCGCGTAATACTACCTTGAACCCGAAACTACCATCGGCAAAACCACACGGCGGCGCACTCATGAAGCCCTCATCATTTACGGCGCATAAACTGCAAACGATCGAATCCTATCAACAGTTCCTGGAACAAAAAACGAGCCCCGCCTACCCGCTCGAAATCTTTCTGGAAGTCAGCAATGTCTGCAATTTGAAGTGCGCGATGTGCGTGGTCTTTTCCGAGTTGAATCCGCATCGCCTGAAAATCCTGAAATCCGAGGATCGCGGCTTTCTCGACAAATCGATTATCGAAGCCTTGGATCCTCTGCTGTCGCGTGCATTGATGGTGCATTGCTTTGGCTATGGTGAACCTACCGTTCATCCCGACTTCGCCAACCTTCTCGAATCGATTGCACACTACGAAGTTCTGGTGGACTTCTTCACCAACGGCATGAACCTGAGCGAGGAACTCTGCGCCTTTTTGGTGGAGCGACAAATCCATAAAATCACCGTGAGTTTCTCAGGCTCCACCAAGGAAGACTATGAAAACATGTATCTGAACGGGAACTTCGAAACCGTGCTGGGGGGGATCGCAAGGCTGAATAGAATCAAAATCGAGAGCGGCAGCCGCTATCCGGAAATCGACATCAACTCCATCGCTTTTCCGCATCACCTGGCACGCATCGTGGAATTCGTGGAATTGATGGCGGACCACGGGGTCGGCACCATCCATTTGAAGCCCCATGTGGCCTACGAGGCTATTCCCATCCTTCACTCGCATGTGGCCGTCATGCGTCCCTGGGTGGAGGGTCAATGGCTTGCAGAGGCCAAACAGCTGGCCTTGAAGAAAGGTGTGACCTTCGTGGACGAGTTCAGCAATGTCGCGGCCGTCGACCGCCCGGAGGAAGAGGAGGGCATGCGGGCCAGATTGATGTGGGGGGACGCCAAGAAAACCGAAACGGCGATTCCCATCGCCGATCTCAAGAAAATGGCCAAAACCGTCGAACCGATCATTCCACCCAAAACGCCCCAGCCGCGGCCGCCCAATCCGTCTACCGCCATGGATAAAACCCCGGATTCCGTCAAGAGTTTCCTGGGCATGGGTGCCCCGGAAACCGCCCCCGACGTGATGTGTTCGGAACCGTTCAAGACGTTTTACGTGACTCAAGCCGGCCAGGTAAAACCCTGCTGTTTTGGCATCAATACCTACCTTGGCGACCTGCGCACCCATGATGGTGATGCCATATGGAAGGGTATCGGCTTTGCCACGGCCCGTGACGGCATTGTGCAGGGGAATTACCCGTTAAATATCTGCAAGGCTTGTTTGCAGCTCAAGACCTATCCCAAGAGCACTAGCCTACAGGGTTTCATTTACATCCTTACGGACTATGCATCGTGGTACCAAAGCTTCTTTGGCCGAACCCTGGCCGCGAATCAGCAGTTCGCGGAGCTCTATATCGATATCGGAGAGGGTTTCACCGAACGACATTCCCTTGTCAAGTGGATAAGACATGAGACGCTTCATCATGCTCTCGAATTCAAACTGCGGGATTACCCGCAGATTCGATCGTTACGTTTCGACCCCTTGAATTTGCCCACCGCCGTCACCCTCCATAAAGCTTTGGCGTATGACCGGGCGGGACAAGAATATTCGCTTCGTTATGTGGCCGCGAATATGCTCATGCAGGAAAAAGACACGATGGTATTCATCCACGATGACCCTCAAATTATCCTTGGGGGCTTTCCCGCCGAAAACTGCGAGAGTCTCGTCATATTCCTGAGCCATCGTCCGGAACTTATCGAAAAAGCACGAAACCGCCTGGAATCAAGTCCATATTTCGCACAACTCTTCGTCGACACAGGACAGGACTTCAATGAAGACGAATCCCTGCTCAGAAGACTGGTTCCGGCCGATGGCCAGCAGGATATCGAATTCGACCTGAACTTTTTCCCGAACATTCAACGCCTGCGCTTCGATCCCATCAATGCCCCCGCCGAAATCCAGGTCCACAACGCCATAGCCGTCGATGAATCAGGCAACTGGCAACGATTGACCATTTCCTATGCCAATCCCCAAGAAGTAAGGGGTAATACCTTTATCTTCCAAACCAATGACCCGCAATTCCTGCTGGCGCCATTGAACAGGGAAAGTTACCGCTGGTTGCGATTTTCCATTACGTATGCTTTGACCTCGCCGCAGACTTGAGGGATTCGGCGAGACCCGAGTATAACGCCCACGATCGCGATCGATGGGCTTCGTAATCCCACCCTCATGGCTTTTCAAGGTCTTGTCCTAAAACAAAGCGGCAAAAGCACATCCTAAGCTTTCCTTAGATAACAAGGACTACGACGTGAATCCTACTGCTATAACTGATTTATATGCATATAATAACCTCTGCCTCATTAATGGCAAGTGGGTCTCAGCGGAAGACCAAAGGACGATACCAGTCACTAATCCATTTAATAACGCCTGGCTTGCCGAAATACCGTGCCTAACATCTCATCAAATCGATGAGGCTATTGAAGCAGCTCAAAAAGCTTATGCCGGCTGGAAAGCAACACCCCCAAGTGCTCGCCGGGAGGTATTGCATGGATGGAAATCTATTATTCTTGACAACATTGAAGATATCTCGAAAATACTCGTTCATGAACAAGGCAAGCCATATGCCGAAGCTGTCGGTGAGCTTCAATATAGCTTGTCTTATATAGACTATTATGCCGACGAAGCGATCCGTACGTATGGGGAAATCATCCCTTCACCCTTTCTCAATGCTGAAATAAGTGTAGTAAAAGAGCCTATTGGCGTTGTCGGAATTATAGCGCCATGGAATTTTCCGACGACCATGTTCGTCCGAAAAATCGCTCCATGCTTGGCCGCTGGATGCACGTGTGTTTTAAAGCCGGACGAAAGAACACCTTTATCCGCATTTGCATTGTTGAAATTAGCCGTTGAGGCCGGCTTTCCTGCTGGCGTAATTAATTGCGTGACAGGCGATGCGGAAGCAATTGGGGCCGCTCTATGCGCGAGTCGTGTCGTAAAAAAGATCAGTTTCACCGGTTCAATTGCGGTCGGAAAACAACTGATGCGTGAATCGTCCCATACTGTGAAAAAGCTCACTCTCGAGCTTGGCGGCAATGCGCCATTTCTAGTATTCGAGGATGCCAACATAGACAACTCGGTTAACGGATTAATGGCTGCCAAATTTCGGAACGCCGGACAAACCTGTGTAGCCGCTAACCGTATTTATATTCACAGTGCCGTCTATCGTCAGTTCATCGAGGTTCTTCTTGAGCGCATGGCTAAACTAAAAATGGGTAACGGCATGGATCCAGATGTTTCAATCGGACCCATCATCGATAGCCGAGCGATGGCAAGGCTTGAATCGTATGTGCAGCGTTCAATAGCGCAAGGAGCCAAGGTGATCTATGGAGGGGCCAAATGGGAAGAGAATTCAAACTTTTATAAACCAACCGTAATCGTGGATGTTTCTGACGATATGCCGGTTATGAGCTGCGAGGTTTTTGGTCCGATTGTTTCTATTTCTAAGTTTAACAGTGATGATGAGGTTCTAGTTCGTGCAAACAACACGATGTATGGACTCGCGTGCTACTTATATACGGAAAACATCAAAAGAATATCACGGTTTAAACAAGAGCTTCAGTACGGAATGATTGGGGTGAATACTGGGGTTATATCGTCCGCCGTAATTCCATTTGGAGGCATAAAGGAGTCCGGGTTTGGTCGGGAGGGGGCAAGGCAAGGAATAGATGAGTATCTGGTATTGAAATACATCTGCCTTCAGAATTAAATGTGTAACTACTCAGCCCAGACCGGTTGTGCCGGGCACCTACAAGACCATAACACGTTGTGATGCCAGGGTATTGCATATACCACTCACATAGTGGTTTCTGGTATATGGTTGCTTGGATGCTGTTTCACAGGCCGTTGATTATGCTTGAATTTTGTCGTTGTCAATAGGGTGAGTAGTTACTTAAATTTGTTAGAATGAAAGTTGGTCGCTAACGGGGGACAAATGCAAATCCCGCCAGAAAAAAAGGGGTCCAGAAAAAAGGGGTCAGTGCGGCTCGGCATTGCCGAGCCGCACTGACCCCTTTTTCCGGTGAAGGCCGAAACCTTCGGCAACGAGAGAGCCGGACGGACCTCAACGCCCGTATCGCACCCGACCGGGTGAAACGGTCTTGGCGGTTCGAACCGTAGCCGGCGTTGGAAGTAACCATTTTGGTGATCCTTTAAACTCCGAAGGAAACGCCCCGTGCGGACCCGCATGCTGGGTGTTGTGGGGGCTGGGGGCTAGAAACCCCCGGCTACCCGATTAGGCTCTATTGGAAATTCTGCGCCGCCAGTAGCCTGGCTCACGATGGCAATGCATAACCGCAATAATGAGTACATAGTCTTTTTCGATAGTATAGAGTACGGCATACGGAAATACCCGCGTAAGACACCGACGAATATCTTCCTCCAAGATACGCCAGCGTTCTGGGGCTTCGATAATCTGCTGGACGGCATGTTCAACCGCCGCAATGAAGCGAAACTCCAACCCTTCCTGACACCCCGAGTAATATTGGGCGGCCTCTTCGTATTCTGCAAGGGCATCGGGATGGAACTCATATCTCATCGAGCAAAGACCCGCCGCACACGTTCCAATGCTTCATCACCGGGGATAGTCTGCACACGACCAGCCCGGACATCGTCACGGCGTCGCCGTGCCTCCGTTGACCAAAGTTGCTGAATATAACCGTCTTCTGCAGGGTCAAGGCTTTCTACCAGACGATCGGCAAGCAAGGCGCGCGCTTCACTAGGCAAAGCGAGAGCTTCTTCGGCAATTTGTTCGACTGTCAAAATCATAGCGATAGCCTCTTTTAGCGATACGAAAAAATATACAACGAGAAATTCAGGGCCGTAGGATATGCTGACCACCGGGAAGCGCATCGTTCGCGATCAATGCGCTTCGTAAGTTCAGCCCATCCTGCACGGCGCTTCATTCCAGCTTACCCAAAAGGAGTCTGGCGGACTTTCGATACCCTCGCCATTCCGGGTATCTCTCATGTTACCTTCGGTGTCCGTAAAAACTTTGCACGTCGCAACAAGTTCATCTCGAAGCTGCGCCGGCACTTCGAATTCCAACTGGTTCCGGTACCGGAACCTCTATAAAAGCTTCCTGCCAATCATCTGCTTAGAAGGTGTTTCTTGAGAGCCCCTGTATTGGGGTGTCCCCAAAAACAACCCCGAGAAACTCTGTGGTACCTTGATGCCGATGCGCAGAGACCGATTAGCCAATGGTGCGGACGCGCCCGATTTGAGAGCTTGGTCCGGGGCTGATGGCGACAACATCATTGGTGGAGCCTCGTGCTACCCCGTTCGAAAGAATACTCTTCTTCACGCCAGCCCTGCGCATCATTTTTCAAAGAACCGGAGTTATCGGAGGATTTCGTTTGCCCTTAGAACAATCTATGATCAGTAACTATATGATTTTATTGAAGCCTTGTCAGGTTTGAGTTTCTCGCAAGGCTGGATGAGTGATTGCAAGACCTGACCCCGAATTGCGCGCCGAAATGGTCGGCAATCTCCCGCATGGAGTAGACCCCGGTTTGGTAAGCCCGCGCCATGGCCTCGCGCGCGTCGGGGTAAGCGGTAGGCCAAGTCCGCGAGGGGCTCGGCGAGCGATCGGCCCTGGACGCGGGGGACTTCGCGCAGCCTTTCCCAGACGCTCGGCTGGCCGATCCCCTGGCGCACGAAGGCGGCGAAGCTGGCCTGCGCGCGCGACCGCTCTGGGCCGAATTGGCCGAGTACCCAGTCGGTCTCCAGCCACGCCGGGGCGGACGTCTGGCCAACCATCGCCCGATAGTTGCTCCACGGCCAGTCGCCCGCCTCCGGGACCCTCCCGGCGCGCACGGGATTGAGCAGCACGTAGCGGGCCAACTCCAACAGGTAGGCGTCCCGTTCGACCAGGATGGCTTTGAACCGACCTTGGAAAAGGTGGCCCACCCGCCCATGGCGGCGATGGGTCATCTGGGTATAGACGCCGTTGAGCTGACGCATGCCCCGGGAAAGGTTGGCATCGGGCGTCTCCACGACCAAATGATAAGGGTTGGTCATCTCGCGAGGCGTGGCAGCGCCCGTTGAAACGGCCGCACACCGCGCCGAGCACGGCGAGCCCATCCGTGCGGTCCTGAGCGTCGCGATCGATCGCCTCACGCCGATCGCCGCGCGAGGTCACGTGATACAGCCCCTCGGCGAGTTCAATGCGAAGAGGTCTGGACATGGTCTAGAGCATTACTCATGGATGCTCGATTGCAAGACCTGACCCCATGTTGCTCCCCATGTTGCTCCTATATGCTACTTAGCAATATACTAGGGTTAATCGCCGCTTTCAGCTCGGATTCGTGATACTTAACCCAGGCTTTTATTACTTTGACTTTCGCTAACCACCGGCTTCTAGCAATAATTATTAGAGCTTTTTATCAATAGCAGCTTGTATTTCCATAGGTATCGGCATAGCAATTGAAGGTTTTACCACCATAATAACCATGATAATTTTGACCACTGACAGCACCTAATGTATTTCCGAATCTATCTGTATAAGCATTAATAGAACCCAATCCATAGGAACCCGAAGTGTTGCCGTAACGATCTGTATAAGAGTAATAGCTCTCTCCACCGATCGTTCCAGATGTATTTCCAAAACGATCTGTATACAGATTTCCAGACGTTCCATCATCACAGTTGACGCTTGTATTGCCGTAGCTGTCGCTATAGCTGTTGCACCCTGCCCATACTTTGGCAGACAAAAGAAGATAGATAAATATGATACCTAATTTTTTCGATGGCTTGATCACGGATATTTCCCCCTTATTTCACTCTAACGCCTGCGATCAGGGCCTGAGAAAAATGAAAACAAGTTTCCTTGTAGCGCGGATGATCTGGAACGGCTAGTTGGGCGATTATCGCCAGTCGAGATTAACCACTTCAAATCCAGCCATTTTCGTAAGCCAAGTACGGATACCATAATGACTAGTCAGGTTTCCATCAGCGTTAATGCGCCGGATTTCTGCAAGGTGCCTGACCTCAATGCAGCAGCCAACGAACATAAATGAATCAATTTGTGGTTTTTTTCCATTGTGGCAGAAATGTAATAATGCCTCAGCGATACATGTAGCGATATGCTCATGAAAGTGCCCACTGCCTGACAAGTGAGACATACAAAGTTTTCTCGCGCCAAGAGTATTAACAGCATATGAAATACACTCGTAGGCAACATTATAATAAAAGTCACGATACGGTTTACTATGGAATGCTGGAGCAAATTGCTTATAACACTTGGATGTTTCACTCTCCGCCAAAACAACTCCTAATAGTTTGCTGGGCTTTGTTTGTGCTGGCAGTCCGATCAAAGATACTTGGTCGTTCTCAAATCTATTCCAATTTGCAAGTTTAATAATGACGGATTCTTCAATGCCAAGCGATGCCGATATATATCGTCTTGCCGCACCAAGGGGGGAAAAGCCATCTTCTGTTGAAACAATATAACAATCCGCATCGCCACGCAGAACAATCCCTTCGAGCGAACTGGTGAAGTCATATCCAAGAACAGTCATTGTGCCTTGTTTCGATTGCAGTTCAGCAAGTCTATGCATCGCCTCTACCTCCCAATATCGAGCGAATAGCATTTAGATTTCCCGGGGGACGTTGGCCTATTTACGAAGCGAGCTAATTGCGTTCTTCAACGTCTCTGGCTTTGTTCTTGTAGCCCATCTTCATTGCTTGGATACGGCCCAGAGATCTGTTTACCTTTATCTTCAAGTCTTCAAGCCACGTATTTGCCTGACGATGAATCGTATTTCCTGACTCCTTCAGATAACGGCTACTATCAATCCGGTAGGTAATTTTTGATGTATTGTAGTCCATTCTTGCTCTGAGCATTTCATCGCCATTTTTATAACTAGCATAGATGGTACTGGGCTCAATGGTTTCAAATATCCACTTCTCGTCATCTTGCTCATCAGCTGACTTGTAAACTGGGATCATCTCTAGCACGTTGTCAACCATTGATTGCCAGCTCTCAAGCTGCTTCTCTTGTGGCAGATTTAGTCCAGTGGCTACTAAAATACCCAACTCAACATCTTGTCTAGTCATACCACTTGGTACTTGTGTCTGCAATATTTGCTTTGGTTCCGTAACACATCCTGTTACTTGTAATAACATAAGCAACAGCAACATTATTCTAGGCATGATGGGTTAGTCTCCCTTTGTATTTTAGTCAATGGTTTAGTGTCTGCTAGCTCTTTGGCATTTGAGCACCACAACAAATGAACAGTTTGTAAGGCCGACTCTTTTCTGCAAGGAGTCATTCTTTAATTGGGTATTCAATGATAGAAATGTCTGCTAGTTTCTCGAAAAGTTCATTTGTTAGGTTCGTAAATGCTCCGGCCATGACAAGCGTGTGAACCAATTCAAGCCGCCTTTGAACAAGTATATTTTTGCTATTTGTCCGAAATACACTACCAGTGCTGACCAAGCGTTCACAATATCCTCGATGACTAGCGATTGTTTCATTCCCCCTAAAATGATGAAGATGTGAAAATGCCGTATCTGTCAGACCTAAATGTTCAAGCGTGTCAAGCAGAACAAGCGTATGATTTGGATTAGAGTACTGTTCCATCGTAAATTCTCCTGAAGACTGAAATGCATTTTCGTCATATTTAAAACTCGCATAGTAAAAGTTTTCTGTAGAATAATGTTAAGCCAAGGTGCACGCAGGTTTTTGCAAATACCTTTGATCTGCGTTACAGTTTTTGTTTGTACCATGCCACTTTGCCAAGCATTTTTCTAGGTGCCAACATTACCACAGCCTTTTTTGCTAGTTCTCTTGATGATGCCGTGTTTTCATACTCCAAATATTGATGAATTGTTTCCACTGAGTCATTGGCAGTGTATGCTTTTATTGACCTTATCAATACATCAACTTTCCTACCAGAATAACCTGGAATTAAAGGGTGTCGGCCGAATTTGGGATTTTTATAGTCCCAGTTCCAGTATGTACGGTAAGGAAGGTGTGTTTGATTGAATGGGTAAAAAAACCAAACATCAAAATCCTTTATCCCATTTACTTTGTCATGGAAATGCATTGCTGCCCCCTGACACAGCGCAACAGCAAGTGGCTGCTCAATATCATAAAGATCAGTCCACTTCTTGCCCTGTCCTTCTAGAAAATATTTGTGAAGCCTGTTGACACTGCCCTCATACAAATCTATCAGGTCACTCTCAGTCAGTAGTTCTAGTGATCTTTCAAGTACTTCCATAACGGCTCCACAAAAACATAGCACAACACAAACAATCTAGTGAGGGTCATTTGAGTTCACTCTCGGCGTCGGAAAGTATCCTGATGAGTTCTACCGTCATTTCTTCAATCTTGATCTTATCTCGTCAACCGCAAAAAATTCGGCCTTGCCTTGCTCAAGACGGTTTGTTCTCTCTACCAGAACATC
>Ga0233420_10000466_pt1 | contig 17231 bp, 18 predicted proteins | sample Watercolumn_Mata_4_FD_183009 | JGI IMG/M metagenome (GOLD analysis project Ga0233420, IMG submission 183009) | Freshwater microbial communities from Lake Matano, South Sulawesi, Indonesia - Watercolumn_Matano_2014_102_MG | ecosystem: Environmental > Aquatic > Freshwater > Lake | place...
TCGCCGCGAGGCGAGCCCGCTTCGCCGCGCCTTGTGTCGACGCTGGCGCGAGGCGAGCCCGCTTCGCCGCGAGGCGAGCCTGCTTCGCCTCGAGGCGAGCCCGCTTCGCCGCGAGGCGAGCCCGCTTCGCCGCGAGGCGAGCCATTGCCGTTTATGTGACCATTCCCGTTTTTTCCAGCCATAGTGGTTATCTTATCACAAATGAAATAAAATTAGCCATGAGAACGCGAGAAATTGTTCAAGAAATTGGCCCCACGGCAATAGCCACCCTTTTGCTTTTTGGGGCAACTGCCGTAAGAAGTGGAGAGGGAGTAGTTGTTGGGGCCATTGCCTTAAGCATCAGTATTGGCTGGTTAATTAGAAAATGGAGATAGCCCCATTTTGGCGCGAACTTCGGTTAAAGTTTCCCGGGCAATTTTGGAAGCGTAGTCTTTGCCTTCAGCCAAAATTTCTTCTACAAGCTCAGGGTGAGCTTCGTAGTATTTTCTTCGTTCCTGAATCGGTTGTAACTCTTTATAAATAGCTTCTGCCAGCTCGTTTTTAAGCTCTTGATACTTGATTCCTGATTCTTTATACAGGCTTCTATATTGTTGCGCCCGATCATGCCCTTCAAACAACTCTACAAAAGTTACTAAATTAACTACCGGCCCACTTTCCGGAAATTTCTCCCCGTGGCCGGAATCTGTGGGGGCTTTGGCTAACTTTGCTTTAATCGTAACTAAATCATCCGTTAAAGTAATATAGCTGCCCTCCACACTTTTGCTCATCTTGCCTTCGCCAAGTAAACTAGGTACGTATCTTCCAGGAGTATCAAATCTTTTCGGCTCCGGAAAAGTATCTTCAAACATTGTGTTAAACTTCCTCGCAACTTCTCTAGTCACTTCAATATGTGGTTCCTGGTCAATTCCCACTGGCACCAACTCCGCTTTGTAACACAGGATGTCTGCCGCCATTAGAACTGGATAGTAAAGCAAGCCCATATTTACATACTCTGGGTGTTGGGCTTTTTTTTCTTTATAGGTAGGTAGATCTTCCAGCCGAGAAACTTGGTAAATAGTACTCAAAAGATAGGCCAATTGAATGTGTTCATCCAGCTGCACAGAGATGTGGCATTTTTTAGGATCAAGACCGGCCCCAAGATAGTCTAAAAACACACCTCGGATGTTTTGTTGATAAGTTTCTGGGTCATATGGAGTCGTAATACCATGATATTGAACTACCTGATAGAAACACTCTAAATCTGGCCGGTCTTGCAAAGCCAAAAATCCCTTGGCCGCACCTAAATAATTGCCAACGTGCAAAAATCCCGTCGGCCGCATGCCGGCGTAAACCCGGTGTTTTTTGCCATCTTTAGGAATGTCTTTAACTGCTTGGGCATAAATTTTTGGGGATTCATCTATAATTTGCGCCGTAAACAAATCTCCCTTTTGCCCACCAAGCATTTCGCCAATTTTCACTACGACCGCTCTAGTTTTCTGTAAATCAATGCCTGCCACCTTGTCCGCTAAAATCATGACATTTTTAGTCTGGTCAGTGACGTTTTGGTAAATTGAATCGCGGGCCGGGAATAAATTCAAAATTTTCTCTTCGTCGGCAATTACCACCAGACCAGCCGGAAGCTTTTCAATGTCCCCACCAAGTTCATGAAATTCTTCATTCTCAAAAGAATAGCGCATCACCATATCCCCTTTTACTTTATCCAAATCAAAAACTCCGGTAGGGATAAGTGTTTCAACGGCCACCTTGTTACAAATATCAACAACATTGTTAATGTGTGGTATCCGGCCGGTTTTAACAAATCTTTGGTAAAGATGCTCTACCGACGGCGGCGTTTTTTTGATATCCACATTAAAACTTTGGAAAAATTCTCTGAAAGCTATTATTTCTGGTTGATTTAAGACATCTCCGGTTCTAAAATCTTTCTCAGTCAGAATAGATTCATCTTTATGGACACTCACTCCAAAAACCGGCATTAAAACTTCTTCCAGCTCTGGATATTTTTCCTTGACCTCTCTTGTGATAAATAGCTTTGGAAATTCGTTCATACTTCCCTCTTTTAATATTAATAATACCTAAATAACAACTCATTAGCCAGGACATCTAGGCAATCGACAACATTGTTAAATTTACTCGTGGGAAAAACTAGTGGTAACTCGGTACAACCCAGCACTACGCCATCTAAATTATTTATTCCAATAAAATCTCTTGTGAGTTTTTCTAGATTGTTAGTTTTATGCCTATTGGCAATTACGTTTCTTATTATTTTCTCGTGATATTTTTGTATCAACTTGTCAGGGTAGATAACTTCAATTCTGTTTCTCCGTACTTTTTGAGACTTTGAAGCCGAAAGGGAATCTCGGCTCTGCGCGGGTGGGGGCGCACAGAGCTTTGGAAAGGGCTCCCGCAAAACAGCAGAAAGCTTCCGGTCTGACATAAAAATAAGGAAAAGAAAACGCAAAAATTTAATAGAACTTTTACCTTATAATCTTCTCTCTATTAATTTTTTTTGATCATCTTTAATAACCTGAATAGGCGGATTAAAACCTCGAAAGAACTTAAAAATCCTTATCACGGTTTCTTCTGCCAATAATAAGGTATTGTCATTCAAATCTGTTTTTGTGACAACTTTTTCAAATCCAGTAATTTCGTTTGTGGTTGCCATGTAGTTAGAAAACATAGGAACTCTATTAGGATCTATAGTTGTCAATTTTCTGTTTTGAACATTATGTAAAGAAATCGTAATTCTAACAGAATCTCCATACTTTGCATTGTTTATTAGATTCTGTGAAAACAATAACATTTCAGTTACTGAAAGTGTTGTACCCACAAAATCTAAAATAGTATTCGGTTCGATATGTTTTAGATGATCTTGTTCAGTTAACCAATCGCTTTCTTTAAACCAGTCTTCCCTGAGTCCAAAAATATGTACGAATTGCCCAGAATCATAGAAACTCCATGCTTCAAGAAAATGATGCCAAATAATAAAACCATTAACACGATGATTCTGTATCTCGATTCCTTGGTGTTGTTGATTTTCGTTAGGAACATGAGGATAGTTCCAGCCACGTAATTTTATAGATGAATTTTCAATTAAATCTTCTGCTTCACTAATATGATTAAAAAAATTAGACACCGGTTTTGTAGGTTCTATAACTAACTTCCAATAACCCCTTGTTTTAATTTTTTTAATAACAATATTTAAATTTAGATTATTCATACTCTGATCTTTCTTCTTTTAATTTGACCACCAAATCATCCAGCTTTACGTACCCCCTCAGTTTCAATTCCTGTCTGTGTTTATCTGCTGTCAATTTAATAATTTCTTCTAATTCTTTAGCAGTACAACGTTTGCTTGACCAATTTGCTCGGTAGGATCGTGTGTAAATATCTCCTTCTCTAAGCACATAGTCTATTTTATTTTCTTCTTTCTGGCTACCTGTTGTAGAACAAATGATTGGTAATGAAACAAATTCATTCACTATTACCAAAATAAACCGCAATGTTTTTCCCATTTTATCAAGCTTGTTGGTTGCTCCCCAAACAAACTCAAAATTTGGAGGTTCAGAGCAGAAATTTTGGACTTGTTTTTCAATTTGTTCGTAATGCTCATCTATCCAGTTTATTTGCACTTGTGATACTCCAGACAATGAGTATCTAATTTTACTACCGTCTTGTCTATGATCTATACCAAGTATTATTGTTCCTCCAGTCGGGATGTTTGAAAATGCTATGATTGACTTTATTATTTCTTCTTTTAATTTTTTACTATTTGGATCGTCCCAATCTAATGAAGGCTTAAATTCTAACTTTCGACCTTCAGTAGTTCCTTGTATATATTCAAGTAATTTTGGCTCATCAATTTTTCTCATAGAGTAAAAATGAAATACTATACAATTACATCCCAATCATTGAGATAGTTAGAAACATCTTCAGATTTAGTTCTATCAGTAGGTAAACAAATATTTATTATATTTCCATTTATAGCAATACATAACGAAAAATCTTTACTTTCACTAACAAATAGAATCAGTTTTTTACTTATAAGTTCATGCATTTTTTGATAAGGGAGGAAAAGTACATCTTTTCTTTGTCCCCGCTGGAGAACAAAAACATAAAACATATTGCTACTTTGATTCTTCGAAAAAGAGCTCGTCGTAATTGGAATTGTCCTGCTTGATACTTTATCAAAAGAAATATTTTTGACTTGAAAGTAGAAGGTTTTACTATCCTTTATTGCTATTACATCAACGCCTAAATCTACAGGCAAAAGGCTTGCATTATAACCCCTATACATCAGTTCAGCAACAATATATGTTTCTCCGGCTCTTCCCCAAAATAACGGTTTATTTGGGAAATCTTTTAAAAATATTTCTTTTTCTTCTTTAACGGGTTGCATTTTTGTTTCGTTTATTGCTGACTCATAGGCTTTTTGTATACCGTTTCTACCAAATCTTTTATTAAAAATAACCTCTGAATATTTCCCATCACGTCTAATATCAAAAACTGTTGGTTTTTTTCCTAACTTCTTACTTAAATTTAATATATAAATTAATAATTCGTTATCTGAAGTATTCATTTTTTCGGCTAGTAGAGTTGGTTGAAGTCCAGCTTCCTTTAACGCACTTGCTAATCCACGAAAGTGAACTCTAAGATGATATTCTAAACCCTTAACTGATCTAATTTCCTTCTGTGTTAAACGAGGAGTATGTAATTTAATAGCTAATTGCTTTAGTTTAGTCAGTACTTCGTTTTTAGTCATAATTTCAAGTCGTAGAGATAGAAATTTAGACTAATTATAATAGTAGTAAAATCAGTGTCAAGAAGTAAATATTAAAGATTATTAACTAAAAAAATATTAAAATAATAAAGAGTAAATAATAAGAAATATGGCAGCGTTCGCCCGATTCCATTTCATTTCTGATGAAGACCTACTAATGATATGAATTTTAATAGATAATCAGGTATAATATATACAGCTGATTGTTTAAATCTTAAATAATATTCCAATAATTTAAAAAAATATACTATGCCAGCAGGTGAAACTCTTCAAGGTCAAAGTAATGTTAATCCTTTAAGTGAAATAAATACGCGAATTGAAGGTGTAGGATTAACTGGTCGTGCCTATTCAATGGATACCACAAGAGGCTTAGGATATTTTGCCACATTAGCTAGAAACGTCATTATTGATGAAACCGAGAGTATTACTTTATTTGATCACCCTGAATTTCAGGAAATGGGAAGAACGCTTCTTGATTTAGAGAGACAAGAAAGAATTCATGGTGGGACTTCTGAAACTGCAGAAAAAAGATATAGAATTATTGCTGAATTAAATAGACTAGGTTTACGATGTCTAGGTACTTCACTTACTGATTTATCTCAAGCAGATAAAGTAGATTTTAAAGGTCAACCTATCCAAGCAATAAAAAACCCAGGTGAACTATTTCCTATAAAACCTGTAGTTGCTTCCAAAATCCGACTAGAAGATCAATCAGTCCAAATTGAACCATTGACGGAAGTAGAAATATTATGGGGAAGAGATATTGGATATAACGGAGAAACGGCTATTAAACAACTTGGTAGATTATTAGAACAATACGGAGGTAAACTGCCTCCTGGTGTGTTAGCAGAACGGAAAGCACAATTGGGAGAACTTCAAAAGTTAATACAAGATGATAGATTATTTGGATCAACATCTGATAATAGAGCTGCACAATCAAGAATTATTTTAGAAATTAATAGTTTCTTATTAACTTGGTTAGGAGGTAGTGCATCATTTGTAGATTTTGCTACTAAAGAGGTTGGTGGAAAAAAACCACAAGTTCAAGTTGCCACTGTACATAGGCAAGATGTAGCAACTCAGGCGTCACCCGCAGTTGAGGAAATCGTGTATTTAGAAGACCAGCTTGATTTAAGAAGAGGGTTAGACGAACTACGAAGACTTGCAAGAAGTGAATATGCGGTTTTTGAAGCAAGGATCACCGAATCACTAGCGGCAATGGAACAATATACTATATCACCAACACAAGTATCTACGTTACTTCAAGCATTATCTTCTCTCGATAATGTTATGGTAGGCCGAGGGGAAAAAACAATGACAGAGATGTGTCTAGGAGATATTGGAACTCTACAACCTCAAAATGTAAGAGATAATCTTGTTCTTGAAATGCACTACCGGGCAATAAATAATGCACTGAGAGCGGCAACTACAAGAAGACAAGATACATCTTCTCTTAGACAAGCCCTAGATATTTACTCTCAGGAAATGAGAAAAAGAAGATTAATTTAAATAATAACCTACAATCAACCACAGATAGTAAAGAATAAAATAAATAAACTGGCGGCGTCCACCCGACCCCGCCCCCCGGATAAAAAAATGCTAAAAGGAGGGAGCACGACAGAAAAACCCACATGATAAATAAACCAAGATAAGAGTGCTCCCGACTAACGTGAGCCCCGCAGGATAATATATAAAGGTAATAAAGCGCGGGGTGAACCAGCCGAACTACCCGCGAAGCGCAGTATAATCTATTTACCTTAAGAGTCTGTGCGAGCCGACCGAGTCCACAGAGGGGGTATAATAAAGAAGGCGGGGGCGGATAAAGCGGACCACACCACCGCAGAGAGCTGCGATTGTAAAAACAGAAAAAGCGATGGAAGGGACTGTAAAAAGATAATAAATCAGGAAAACAGTCGGCGAGCCGCCCCCTAGGGCGGCCTGCGAACGAGGATGGGGTCGCCGCCAACAAAAAACCGGGTGGGTGGGTTGGAAAGGAATCTGATATACTATAAAAAATATGTTAGAAGCTAATGAAACGCTTCCAGGAATTCATCTTGAAAGAGTAATATTCAAAAAACCTCTAAAGAATTTTACTGATGAACTAAGATCTGCAAAATATGATAAATATATGTCAAGTTTTTTTCCTGAAGTTGAACTGGATAAATCACTAGCTCCGAAAATTAAAAATATCTTACTTGCATTTAGTGCAGGTATGCAATTTGGTTTTGATAAAACTCAAGGAAAAAAAGCTATGCCACTCCTCGCAATTGGTGATCATGAATATAAAGATAAACCGTTGATGAAACCTGCATATTATCACCGGAGAAAAGTAATATTACTTCCACGAAGTTTTGTTCTAGAATGGGCAAAAGGTGAGGATAACGAGATGGTTAATTCAGAAAGAGATGGAAAACAGGTAGGAACAATACCAAAACTAGCGATGATTGGAAGAACCGGTGCTGAAGAAGTTTCACATGCAATTTGGCGGCAACAAGGAAAACCAATAGGAATGGAATTTGACGATGAGTATGCTCAACCTGAAGGATATAGTGATACTCCTATTGAAAAAGAAGGTAGAAGAATCGCTAAACTTTTTTTAAATGAGGTATGTGATATTACCAATTATGATAATGAATAAAATAAAGGGAGAGATATATTCGTTGTCCGCGTACGGGTGGGAGGGACAAGGACAACTATAAATAATTACCTTGCTCGCTGGGTGGCGAGATCCGCCAGCAGGCGGAAGGCGCGCGCGAAAAAAATAATCAGGAAAAGCGAGGCCGCGAAGCGGCCGAGCTAATGAAGAGACTTAAAAAAGGTACGAATTTCTCTATAAAGGAGTAAGAATTTTCCGTATAAATCGTGTTTTATGGTTGTGGGTGTTGCTAAAACTCCCACCTTCTTATATTTTCTCTTTATAACCTCGTCGCAAGTCATCTCTACCAAAGAAACAAAGTTAGGAACTTTCGGATTTAAAAAATGAATTGTATTACACAAAATTGCCACCCCTATTGGTTTATGCTTATTAATGATTTTTATGCTTTTTTGCAATATTTTTGAAGCTATATCTATGCATTTTTCATCACTAATAAAATCTGGTACCGGAATAGAATCCAAAATAATATGAGGGAAATCGTCATTACACTTGGCACCATAATCCCTAACCGCTTTATCCAAAAGCAGTTTATAAAAGTAGGCGCTCGCAAACGAGCCATTACCCCCTATTAAGCCAATTGTTTTGTTTGTATTCATAAGCAGGGACACAAGGATTTGAACCTTGGCAAGTTGCTTTGGAGGCAACCGTGCTAGCCAATTACACCATGTCCCTAGTTTATTGGGGGTGACGTCTCGCCCCCAAAATGCCTACCACCCACTTCCCAAATGGATGTGCTGGGTATTAGATAGAAAATATCTCATATACCTTTCATGGCCTTTTTGCATTTCGATGTATTCTGTTTTAAACTCATCTACCGTCTTTCTCGCACAACTGGCGCCTTCATTGCCACCAACTCCACAGAAACCATCCACATGGAAATTCCTGCGGACATTTCCTTCTATCATGTTTATGACATCGGTTCTTCTGTACGGTTCGACTACCCCAGCCCCTTTTAGTACTTGTACAATTTGGTTCACCGCCTGACATTTACCTTCAACAAAATACGGACACATAATTTTCACCTCCTTAATGTGTAAACGGTCCTACATAACCACATGGTGGATTTTTAAAATGATCCGCCATCCCCCTCCCAATTTTTATTAAAAGTCCATACAACACTAAAATTAATGCCTTACAAAAAGGCCGTTTGTTTTCTTTTCGCTCCGTAATTTGCTCCGTCATATTTCCTCCTTTCCAACAAAAAAACTCGTCACTGCCAACCACACAACATGATTGGTAAGGACGAGCTTTTGCCCGTGGTGCCACCTTTATTTAATAATTTCTCTCACCACCCTCCGAAGCTTTAAGCGAAGGAGGGCACCAAAAACCCCCCGATCACTATCGGGGGACAAAACAGAAATTATTCTTGTTCGTACTCCACTTTCGTGACATACGGTGTTGCTATTTTTACGGCGCAACTTCCGGCGCATATTTTTGCGCACCTCCCCGGTTCCAACCCTCCGGATCGAAGGTTTTATTCAACTGCAGCTATTTTAGCACAAATTTTTCGTTTGTCAAATCTGTTGTGCTAAACTTAAACAGTGAATCCGGCAATTCTAGAAATCATTTATGATGTTTTGGTTAATCTGGCTTCTGGTTGGATTGGGGCCTCTATTATTTTTCCTATTGCTACAAAATTTCCCCGAAGAGTTAATGTCCGGTTCTTGCTTTTCAACATTTTCTTTGCTACCGTATCCTTGATTATTGCTTTTTTAATAAAAACAAACTCATGAGCAAAAAACAGTCTCTTGAACTTGCTGACTTAAATATTAAAATGGGCATTGCTTACGGAGTAATGCTTATTGTCCTCCTCCTTGTCCTTATTTTCTGGAAAGTTTCTACTTAACCCCGCTTCCCACTGGAGCATCTTCAGCCGGAATTAGAAGAATAGGTTTCTCGGGTGTATCCACCGCCAAAATCATTCCTTCGCTCGTCCCAAAACTCATGACCCGCGGTTCTAAGTTGGTGACGAATAAAAACTTCTTATTTACTAAACTTTCTCGCGAATACCATTTTTTAAGGCCGGAAAAAATTGTCCGCGTTTCTGATCCAAAGTCCACGGTAAGTTTTAACATCTTCTCGCTTTCGGAAATTTCTTCCACTTCCGTTACTTCCCCCACTTTTATCTCCACCTTTTTAAAATCATCAAGGATAATCATTGGCTCTTTATTTTACCATTTTTAGCCCTAACCAACTTTTCCCTAGTGGGTAAATAAGGTTATTTGTTAAACTTGTTTCATGGATAAAGTTTTGGTCGCAATTTTGGCTGATTTTTTAATTAATCTTGCCGCTGGTTGGGCCGGAGCGGCTCTTATTGTCCCCCTCCAAACAGCTCGCCCAACAATGAAACCGCGGCTGTTGACAACTAACCTGTTCCTTGCTACTTTATTCTTGTTGCTGGCTTTTCTTTTAAGAAAGGGGTTGTAACTGATGGTAAAAAAAAACAAACCAGTTGACTGGGCTGATATTAATATTCAGGCAAATATTATGGTGGCTCTGGTTCTTATTGCCGGTCTGCTTACTTTTATTGTCTTCAAATTAGTGGCTGGTTAAAAACTTGGTATAATCAGCCTCGTGGTCTCCAAAATTCTAAAGAAAAATTTTCTTTCATTTGCCATTACGGGTGCTATTTTGTTAGGCATTTATCTAATTGGCAAAAATATCCCCCAAAACCAAATCCTTTCTTGTGTCCAAGACGCCGGTGTTTTTGCCCCGTTGATTTTTATCCTCTTGACTCTAACTACCTATGTGATCGCCCCATTAAGCGGCACGCCTTTTTTGCTCGTTGGTTTTGTGGTCTTTCAAGAAAACGTGGTGATTTTAACAACAACGGCGGCCATTATGGCTTCAGTCATAAACTTTTTGCTCGCTAAAAAATTCGGCCGTCAGATAGTTATTAAAATTGTGGGGCAAGAAGAAATTCATAAAGTAGATAAATTTATGGCCAATTATGGCTTCGTCTCTGTTTTTCTTTCCCGCATCTTTTTGGGGATGTTTCATGATGTTGTCTCTTATCTTTCCGGCTTAACTAATCTTAGATTTTGGCCGTATTTTCTCGCGTCCACTTTGGGTATGATTCCCGGCAATTTACTAATTTACTTTTTGTCCAAAAAAAATGACTCGCCGCTAATTTATATTTCTTTTTTAGTAATTTTGGGGTATTCTCTTTTCCTTGTTGCCCTAATCTATAAAAAACTCCGCCGCCGCCAAACTAATATCTCTCCTGGACTCCTATCCAAGCTCCCCAAAAAAAATCTAAAAAAGAGTTTGAGGAATTAAAAAAACACCTCCTGTAATCCGCTATAATTTACTCTATGTCTTGGATCATCTATGCTTGCGGCTCTATTATCATGTTTACCGGGCTTTATTTGGTCCAGAGAACCGTCGCGGTTGATAGCAAAAACCCCCGCGCTACAGCTGTAATCTTTAATGCAACCGCAGTAGTCCTGGCACTTTTAGTCTTTATTTTTTCTGGGGCTTTTAAAAATTTTTCTGTTGATACAAGCCCTAAAGCCTTAGGGTTTATTGCTCTTGCGGTTTTTACCTACGGTCTTTTTGAGCGCGGCAGATTTATGGCCACAAAATTATTGGATGCTTCAACTTACGCCATTGTAGGAAATATTAGCGTCTTAGTTGCCTATATCTGCGCCTACTTTCTTTATTCGGAACCACTAAGTTTTTCTAAACTTATTGGCGCAAGTTTAATCCTTGTAGCCCTTTTTGTTGTCTCATTTGATAAAAAAATTCGGCGCACCTCTATTTTTGGATTACTAATTGCCATTGCTGTGTGCATTAGCGTAGGTATCGCTTGGTCGTTAGACAAAATGGGGACAAAATTGACCAACCCGGAAACTTACAGCATTATTGTCTGGACTGCTCCGTTTATTTTCGTGGCTTTTCCTTTACTACCATTAAAAACGCTAAAAATTGAGGTTAAAAAGTCCTTCTCGAGAATTTTTATTGTTGCCGGCTTAAACGTGGCCGGATACCTATTACAGCTAAATGCGTTCCAGCGAGGTGACGCTAATGTCATTATCCCCTTTTTACAACTATCCTCTTTTTTAACGGTCATCTTGGGAATACTTTTTTTAAATGAAAAACAGGGAATAAAAAGAAAAATTTTTGCAGTAATCCTGGCAATTATTGGCGTGTTCTTCTTGGTCCAATAAACACTAACTTGTGACCGGGGGCTTGCCAAAAGTCTCGTCGGCGTTTAACTTTTTGGCCGATTCTTTTGTATATGGTTCGATAAAAACTAGCACTACTCCATCTGGATCTTTAACTACTAATTCCAAGGTATTCCAGTAATAATGCCGGGGGGCGACGGCGATTGAGAAATTATTTTGCTGGCAAATTTGCATAATTTCCCCAATGGAATCTACCGGGATCATTAAAGAAATTTGTGAGCTTGTCCTCTTTTCTTTCTCCCAGATCCAGTATCTAGAATCCGCTTCCCAAAAAGCCAGGGCCAATAAATCAGAGTATTTAAGAGAGTTGATTGAGAAAGATAGAAAGAAAATAATTTTTTAAGTCATTAATACGTCTGCACGCCACAAATTACCCCGATTGCGGTAAGGCAATAAAATTCACCTTGAGTTCGTAGAGGCGCACCTGATTTCGATTTACTTCCTGCCTGCCGGCAGGTAGGTTGGACGAGCAAAAGTGAATAAAAATCAAATAAACTAATCGTTTAAGCCGAAAAATACAAAAGGCTCCCTTTCGAGAGCTTTTAAAATGTTGCGGGGGCTGGAAGAAATCCGCACCTATTTTATGTATTTAAGCCCCCATTTGTTTAGTGAAATTTGAAAATCCTTCTTGTAGGGTTTTACTTCTTCCGTCAATAAAAGGCACGCCAATAAAATTTGATATTTTTTCAGCTATTCCGCGATTTTTATCTTTTAAAGGTAAAAGACCCTTTTGGAGTTGAACTCCCATGATATAAGTATTATTTGATTCACCAGCATTGATTAAGATTTCTTCACCGTTTTTCAAAAAAATTACTAAATTAATTTCTTGGGGACTGCGCGGGCCCGTATTAACTGTAATTTCTTTGACAAATTGTTGAATTGTAATTCCTTTTACCTCATCAAAATTCAAATTACGAATATTTTTATAACGAAGACCTACATATTCTACTGTTATAGTTCTAGAAAGACGATTTAATATTATTTTGGTTGATTTTGAACTAAAGACGATATAAATACCAACAAGAAAAAATATTACTCCAATTGCCACAGCCATGATAGATAGAATGCTTATTCCAACACCTATAAGAATGAAGATGATTCCAAATAATATATTACCAATATTGTCTTGTTTCACAATCAGTTGATTTTCTGATTCGGAAATTATTCTCATATTTTTAGTTTACAATACCAATTAAAAGAACACAAATAATAGAAAAGGTCGTCGTAACGGCCTAAATATTCTTGGTTGCGGGGTCAGGAATCGCGCCTGATCCGGAAGATTATGAGCCTTCCATGCAACTTTACACTACCCCGCGTTAAATAAAAGTACGGCAGTATTTTAACACTTAGGGCGAGAAACCACAACTCAATGCTTGACATCTATCGTACCAACTGTTACTCTCTATATGTATGGCAAAGTCTTTACTACGAATTCAGTCCAGAAGTTTAAGACAAAAGGGGTTAAGTGTCGGACAAATTGCTAATCAATTACAAGTCTCGAAAGACTCCGTCTCAAGGTGGACTAGTGGCGTTAGTTTAACAGTCGAACAAGTTGAAAATTTGCAAAAACGAATTATTAAGGGTGCTGAAAGAGGTAGAATTGTCAGTGCTTTCAATAAAAAAAGAGCTCGATTAGATCGATTAGAAAGGGCAATGGTTGAGGGGAAAAACGTTCTTAAAAATCTAACTAAAAGGGAGCTTTTAGTCGCAGGTGTAGCAATTTATGCGGGTGAGGGAGTAAAGAAAAAACACGAAGTGAGATTTTGTAATTCCGACCCGCTATTAATCAATTTCATGATCAGGTGGCTCAAGACCTGCTTCGGGATAAAAAATGAGGATTTGCATTTTGCCGTGGGAATAAATGAAATACATCGCGATCGAGAAGGTATAGTCAAAGATTATTGGTCAACAACCACAGGAATCCCTTTATCTTCATTTGTAAAGACAAGCTTTAAGAAAGCTACAAGCCGAAAAATCTATGAAAATTTTAATGACCATTATGGAACTTTAGATGTGAGGCTTTTGCGTTCTAGTCTAATTCACGATAAAATAATGGGGCTAATACACGGTTTATTTTCGCCAGGGTAGCTCAATGGTGGAGCAAAGATTTCATAAGTCTGAGGCTGTGGGTTCGACCCCCACTCCTGGCACAAAATGATCGCCAGATTTTTCCAACAGTACACTTGGCTTTCTATAATTGTCGGTTGGATAATCCTTCTTAGTTATGACATTTTTTCTATTTTGTGGTTAATCATTTCAGGCATAATAACTTGGAATACTTATATTCACGGGGCTATCGGCTTTGGCGGGGGTGCAGCTAAAGCTGAAACTACTCCTCCGGTACAAATAAGTATTGACCTTGTTGTTTTAATCATTTTATTTCTCCTAGTTAAAGGAGGAGCAAGATACTGGCAAATTGACCGAAAAAACCTAGCTACCCCAATTATGTTTGCTTTGTTATTAATAATTTGCGCTTTAAATTTACTAATTAGCGGCCACGCTCTTTTTGGCAGTTCTTGCCCACTTTTTAGCCGCCCGTGTTTTTTACGATAAACTTAAAAAATCAATCTCACCCACTTCTGCCAATTTGGAATTGCAGGTTGGGAAGCTACCGGGAGACTGTCGACTAAAAGTTCCTTTGGAATAATGATAACCTCTTCTCCGGGCTTGGTTAATCCCATTTGATCCCGAGCCACTTTTTCTAAATAAAACGGGCTTTCAGCAACTGCTTTTTGACGTAAAATATTTTCCTGCTCTTTTTGTAAAGCAGCTACCCGAGCTTGACGATCTGTTAGCTTATCTCCCGCCTTCCACAAATCAAAAATTGCCTTTACCGTTGTAACAATTAAATACAGGCAAAACAAAATCGCCAGCAAGCGTAAAATTTTTTTATTTTGCATTGTTTTTTATCCTAAATAATGGTATTATAGGGCGAATGGATTTTGATAAAAGTATAAACGAGTTTGTTTCTTTTCTAAAAAACGCTAAAAAAGCTTCCGCAACCGTCGTTGCTTACAGAAAAGACATCGCTCAATTGTTAGATTATCTTAAAAAAGGCGGCAAGGCAAATTTGAAAGAGATAACAATGGAAGATTTAAACGGCTTTTTGGCTCTGCTTTCGGCGCAAAATTACACCGCTAAATCAGTTTCGCGAAAAATTAATTCCTTAAAAACTTTTTACCGTTTTTTGGCTCTGAATAAACTGGTAGAGGTTAATGTTGCCGCCACTATCACCCATCCCAAGTTTGAATCCAAAGCCCCAAGAATTTTGACCCGCATGGAATACCGCGCCCTTCGTGATACCTGCCGGGAAGATGCCCGCACAGCCGCCGTGGTAGAACTGTTACTCCAAACCGGAATGAGAATTGGAGAATTATCCGCGCTAACCATTGAGAGTCTTGGTGATACTACCATTAAAATTCCAGCGATTGAGGGCCACCCGGAACGAGAAGTGCCAACCAATAAAGCGGCCAAAGAAGCCCTTGAAAAATACTTGAAAGTCCGGCCCAAAAGTCAAGTAAAGTCTTTGTTTGTGACTAAAACCGGCCGACCGCTTTTGATTAGAAATATTAGAACCGCCATTGACCGCTATTTTAAATTGGCAGGAATTTCCGGGGCCAAAGTCAATGATTTGCGCCACACTTTTATTGCCCATCACTTAGCCGCTGGCGCTAGCCCGGTTTTAATTGCCAAACTAGCCGGCCACAAAAGAATTGCCACCGCCGAAAAATATTTAGAGTTTATTAAAGACCTTCCGATCGCTAAAACCAAACTTGACGAACTTTAAGCCTTCTCCACCGTCATTCCGTCTTTTACCGGCTGATCAACTTTAATGGCAATATCATCTCCTTTTTTAGCTTTTTCCACCGGCGCGTGGTCTAATTGCATGGAAACAATTTCTTGAACAAATTCAATTCCGTGACCGGAAAATTTTACCGTATCTCCAACCGCCAGTGGGCTGGTTAAAGACAAAACCGCCACTCCAATTTTATCAAAATAATGGGTCACCTTCCCAATTTTTTTCATGTTTATCACCCACCTTCTAGAAACTCTTGCTGAGCTTTTGCGAAGCTTAGAGTTTCTTGAACCTCGCCGTAGTTTTGCCCGAAGGCAAACGGAGGCGGGTTTTTCCTTTATTGTGGACTGTTTACGAAAAAATTCGGACTGAATTTCAAAGGTAGGGCGGCGGCTGCCGCCATCCAGCCGCCGCCCCATCTTTAACAATCGCCTGCCCGTCTCTGGCGGGGCCTTCGGCCTTGTGTATTAAAATTCTTCTAGTATAACGCTCCTGTAGCATTTTACAGGAAACGGTATACTTTTTTCAAAGAGTGGGAGCGGGTTTTCCTCACGGCCTTCAACTCCGATTCCATCGGAGATATGACTTGAGCGAGACTGCCACCCAACCTCTTTGAGTCAATTGAGAACTTGAAAAATAGAGTGTTGCGTTCCGATCTAATCGGAAAACGCCAGTTAACACAAGGCTTCAGTCTCAATTGTAAGTATAGCATAGGTTTGCCAATCTTTTGGCAGAAAGGAGGTGAGAACAAAAATGGACTTAAATACCGCTACTTTCATTGGTGTTGATTCCCATACCACCGAACATACCGCCCTGGCCATCAACCGGTTTGAGGAGGAAAAAGGACATTTGAGGTTTGAAAATACTAAAGATGGAATCATTAAGTTTTTAGGTTGGATAAAAGAAATTGATAAAGAGAATGAAAATGTTGTCTTGGGTCTTGAAGGCGGAGGTTGGGAGAAAAACATTCTCTCTAAAAATCTTTCCCAAGAATACGACCATGTCTATGAGATCAATCCTCTTTTTACCAAACAAAGAAGAAGCTTTGGGACAAGAAAAGATAAATCAGACAAACTGGATGCCAAATTGATTGCCGAAGTGTTAACCAGAAAGTTAAATCAGTTGCCTAAAATACATCCTGAGAACTTAACCACCGAAAGACTGCTTTTGAAAAAGTATGTCTGGTACTGGGAGCATCTGGTTAAAGAGACGGTCAGAATTAAAAACCAACTTAAGGCCCTGGAAAGGGAAGAAAGCCTGGCTGATGAGAAAGAACATAAAAAAGGAGTGGATTTGGTGATCAGGTTGAGAAAACAGGAGTTAAAAAGTCTTGAAAAGCTCAAAAAGAATCTTAAAACACAGCTTGACCCTCTGATTGTTAAACTCGGAAGCAATTTAACTTCTATGCCCGGAATCTCAACCGTTTTGGCGGCCAAGATTATGGCCTACACCGGAGCAATCGCCAGGTTTAAGAGGGCTGATTCATTTGCCAAATATGCCGGAGTTGTTCCCGATGAGAGAAGTTCCGGAAAGACAGTCAGACATGTTAAAGCCAATATCGGTAACCGTCATTTAAACTCTGCTATTTACTTTTTGGCCATCAATCAAATCAGACTGGATAAAAGAGCCAGAGCTTACTTTGAGAAAAAGGTGGGAGAAGGTAAAACCAAAAAGCATGCCCTAAGATGCTTGATGAAAAGACTTGCCTGTATTGTTTACGGCATGATGAAATCAGGACAACCGTATCGAGAAGAATAGCACATGTCACTCTTAACCCATAGTAAATTGGGTCTTGACATAGAGTGTCTCGCTTAT
>Ga0233420_10000467_pt1 | contig 17216 bp, 22 predicted proteins | sample Watercolumn_Mata_4_FD_183009 | JGI IMG/M metagenome (GOLD analysis project Ga0233420, IMG submission 183009) | Freshwater microbial communities from Lake Matano, South Sulawesi, Indonesia - Watercolumn_Matano_2014_102_MG | ecosystem: Environmental > Aquatic > Freshwater > Lake | place...
CAAAACAAAGTCCGAGTTATTACCATTATAACAGGAGTCAAGTCGCCGTATGTCCTAGGCAAGAAGCCCGCAATGGAAAAGGCCTATGCGCCATCGGCAGAAATGTAAGAGCTCGGCATCGAGGTCTTCCGCTAAACCCAAAAACCCTTTTTTATTTTTTTTATTTTTGCCACATCAATTCTAAAGATTTAAAAAGGCGATTATAAAATAAAATCTTATGAATCAGCAGAGAAAAGTGACAGCAACTTATATCCAAAAGGATGGGCCGAGCTTAAATCAGACACTCCGCGAAGAAACAGACTTAAGTGGATATAATCTTATAAGAACAGACGAAGGAAGAAAAGATACCTTAGTCTATAGGCATAAAGAAGGGGCACTAGTTGCTTCGGTTCCAGTTTGTGACGAATTTCTTCTAATTGAAGCGGAAAATATGGAAAAGATTAGACTTGCTGAAGCAGATATATTGAATTATTGTATAATAAAAGAAATCGTCCTAAAACAAAGACATTAAATCAGCTCTAGAAATTCTTCCTTGCTCATCTTAGACTACCTAATTATCTCAGTAAAGTTCCAGTATCACAAAATGGAAATCTTTATAAATAATGGAAATATTTAAGATTATGGAAAAAATACTAAGTTTTGACAAACAGGGTAGAATTTATCTGCCAGAAAAATTAAGAAAATATCTGCAATTCAGAACATTCATAGCAAAGGCTCAAGGAAAAGGGATTTACCTAGAGCCAATTGAAGAAGACCCCATTGAAGCGCTTGCCAGATTAGGCAGAGAAAAATTGAAAGGTAAATCTATTGCTCAACTTAAAAAAGAAGCAAGAGAAGAAATAGAAGAAAATGTTGCAAAAAAAATACGCAGATACTGATTTTTTTCTGGCTCTGATAAAAAATTCAGACTGGCTTAAAGAAAAAGCTAAAAGTATTTACGAAAGAAATAAAGATAATCTATTTGTCTCGCCATTTACAATAGCAGAAATTATGATAATCTGTAAAAGAATGAATATTCCCCTGAAAGAAACATTGGCGCAAATCTCAAGAATTGCCCGATTAGAAGGATTTGCTTGGGCTACTTTTTTTAAAGCCTGTGATTTCATAGAAAAAGGCGCCAATATTTTTGATAGTTTGCTGATGGCTTTATGCTCTGAAAATGATTGCATAATAAGCTCGGATAATATCTATGAAAAATTTGGCTTTAATATTATAGATTTAAAGAAATAAATCAAATAATATAACTCTTACTTTATTTCCAAGGATCCCTGTTCTTCGGCGCTTCAAAGAATATTGGGGCGCGCCTTCCTCTTTCCCAAACTTCCCAATATATTGATCTTGTAAGCTCTCTCTTCTTAGCTCTTGGTTTCCCAAACCTGACTTTATCTTCATATCCAATAGGAATTATTGCTTCAATAGTTATATTCGGGGGAGCCCGAATCATATTCCTAATTTTTTCATCGTCATACGCCCCAACCCAGCAGCTTTGCAAGCCAAGCTCAGTCAATTTCAGCAGAAAAGTCTGAATAGCAGCTCCTGACTGCTGCCTTGAATATACTCTGCCTCTTTCCCCATACAAGCCCTCAAGATGCCTTTCTTCAGAGCAAACAACAACAAGCATATGAACTTGTGAAATCCAGGATTGCTGAGAATATCCGGCAATCTTGTCAATAACATCCCTGTCCTCAATTATCACATACTTAAGGTGATTAAAATTATTAGCAAGAGGCACATGTTGGGTTGCATCAAGCGCCATCAGAACATCCCTCCAATCCGGCTTTTTATTGCTAAACTCTCTTGTAGAATGCCTCTCCCTTATTATCTCATCAAACTCCATGCTCTACAAAAGAAACCCTGCTATTTAAGCCTTATTTCTCCTCCGCCAGCAACCTCGTCTTTCAGATAAAAAACAATTGCCTGTCCTGGCGAAATTCCAAAAACAGGTTCATCAAAAACAAACTTCCATCTGCCATCCTTGTGCTTCAGCACCCCATTATGAAACTCCCCCAAATGCCGAATGCGCGCTTTCATCCTTCCAGTTTTATGCTTATTGACAAACCTAATATTAGCAATAAAAACTTCCTTTTTCTTCAACAGCCCATGCCCTTCAGGCGCAGCAACAAGCACATTATTTTTTAACTTTGCAGCAACATACCATTTTTTCTCTTCAGTTCCATGAGGTTTATCAATTTCAATTCCAATGTGGCTTCCAATCCTCTGCCCAAGGGTATAAAACATTGTTCCATTATGCTTTCCAATAATATTTCCGAAACTATCAATAACATTTCCTTCTTTTCCTTTTATCTTTTTCCTCAGAAATGACTGAAAATTAACTTTCCCTATAAAGCACACCCCTCTTGTTCCCTTTTTATCCCAATTAGGCAATTTTGCTTTTTTTGCAATTTTTCTGACTTCCTCTTTAGTCAAATTTCCTATAGGGAATAGCGTATGTGATAAATCCTTCTGGCTTAATTCATAAAGAAAATAGCTTTGGTCTTTCGTCTTATCTTTTCCAGCAAGCAATTTAAACTTCTTCCCAAATGGCATTATGCGTGCATAATGCCCCATTGCAATCTTATCTGCCCCGAGTTTTTTAGCATGCTTCCAAAAAAGAGGAAATTTAATTAATGTATTGCAAACAATATCTGGATTAGGAGTTAAGCCTTTTGAATATGCCTTATACATCTCTTTAATAACAAATTTAGTATATTCCTTCTCAAAATCAAGCATAACAAATTTTATTCCAAGTTTTGCAGCAATTCTCTGCGCCATTTGCTTTTCAGCAACCCAATTGCACTCTCCTGTCAAAGGATTCTTCACATCAGAAAAGCATTTCATAAAAGCTCCAATTACATTATATCCTTCTTTCTTCAGAAGCAAGGCTGCAACCGCAGAATCCACCCCCCCAGATAATCCAATTACAACCTTTTCTTTAGTCATAATATTTATAACCAAATATGCCTTAAAAATTATATGTCTGAACAAGTCCAAACCGGCGGCTTGCAAACTTTCGCATATAAAAAAGGCTATCATCCTCAAGCATCTCAAGAAGAGAAAGATGAAATAGAAGCTGCCTATGAGGCCGCCAATGAAAGGAAAAAACGAGAAAAAAGAAAAAGATTACTTTTATGGATTCTTCTCATAATATCGATTGTCTTGATTACTATAGGTTTATTTTGGCGGACAAATAAATAAAACGTCCTCGCCAGGACTCGAACCTAGAACCCCCTGATTAACAGTCAGGTGCACTACCGATTGTGCTACGAGGACCTAACCGAGCATAATAAAGTTCTTATTTAAACCTTATCAAAACTAAAAAGAATAATTATTCAAACCTGCTGAACCTTTCCATGCTGCTAAATGGAAATGGCCTTTCATTCGTAACAGAAGTCAAATACCTAATAAACTTGTATTTTTCAGTATTCCAATATTCGCAAAATTCAGCAATTTCCTTATTTCTCATGTTAGCAAATATTGCAATAAACCAGTTGATAACCCCCAAAACGCAGACCAAAGCTCCCCAAAAATGAAGTATAATTCCAGAAATAATCAGGACAATGATTCTAAACCATGCCTCTTTCCTTTCGCTATAAGCCTTCTTCTTTATTCCCTCAGATTTGACAACCCCTTTAGGCATATTCAATAAAAGCAGACCGCCTATATAAACCTAATCCCCATCTTCTTTACTATCCCCCTTCTTCAAATCTTTCTTTATATAAAGCATTCCCCTCTTTTTCTTTGTAGCATTCATCCTTTCAAGAAAATTATAAACATTTGCCTCCTTCGTGCCCTTAATTAAGTTAGTAACAGCAGTCTTTGCCTCTTCAATAGATTCTCCGTCAGCAATAATTCCAACTTCATTCCCACTAACTGCAATAAAGCAGTCCGCAACGTCTTCTATCGTCCTCTTCGTTTTCCCTTCCTTGCCTATAACCCTCCCCCTTACAACATCCAAATCCTTGCGATTAGTCAAATTTTTTATATTCAATTTAATAAAAGCAAAATTCTCATCAAGCAAAAACAATGCCCTTTTGACTGGAAATCCAATTTGCAAAGCCTCTAAAACTCTCATTGCTTCATATTCTTTTACAGAATCTCCCTCAATCGTAACTTTTCTTCCGCTGATTTCAATCCTTACCTCAAGCTTTTTCTGAAGCATTTCAAGATTTTTTCTTAAATCAGATGTCTTTTCAAAGAATATTATTTCCATTCTGAAATATGCAATCACAAGCTTTTTAAACTATCGTTTTTAGCTTCACAAATGCCAACTAGAGTTATAGATAATCTAAGAACATACCAAGAAGGAATTAGCGTAAGAGCAATTCATTCAACTAGTCCAGAAACTCTTAGCGAAGGGCAAGGAAGAGAGATGGCTGAATTCGCAAAAAGAAATCTCCCAACACTAACTTCCATGCGCCCGGAAAGCTTGGCGATGATAAACGAACATTTAGCTGAATATTTGGGCAGAAATACTTTTTTAATAACAAGAAACGGCACGCAATACGAAGTTAAAATTGGTCAAGAGGAGAAATAAACATGCGCAATTACATAGACCTCCCGCACAACATCCGCCTCACCACAAAAAGAAGAGGAATTCCCTATGATAGTTTTATTGTCGGAGTTCCAGCAGAATATTTCAAGATTGAGGAAGAATCGAATGGTTTTGAAAAAATGCAGCAAATCCTGATAGACGAATCAAGAACACTCGCAGCAAAGACTTTCGGAATAATAGTAAGAGATATGGCCTATAATATATCAGACAAATTGCATAGAAAAGACTTTTTCCATGGAATGGAAATATGGCATCCAAGAGGACAGCATGTTATGCTTGCCTTCTACGACCCAACTAAAAGAGGTTTTTATGCAGATTGGTGGCTAGAAAATACCAAAACACCATTAGATTCTGTTTGTCTAAGAATAGACTGCGCAGAGCACGTGCTTTTAGAGCTTGCAGAAAAAAGAGCTCAAAAGCTTAAAGCAGCGTAAGCGCAAAAGGAATTCCTGCAATCTTATCAACATATTCCTCTGAAATTATTCCAGCCTCAATTGCACACCTTACTGCTTCTTTCCCAACAATATTGTAGATCGCATCTTCCAAAGCCTGCCTTTGCAAAATCTTAACACCCTTTTCAAAATCAACTTCCTCATCTTTGTAAAAATTAGCCCTCAAATCAAGCTGCCTTTTTCCTTCTTCAAATTTCTTTCCAACCAAGTCAGAATCGCATATTCCAACCACAATCCTATATGACCTATGTATTTTTATTGCCAGCATCTTAGATTTTCCTCTTTATAGGCGATTTAGCCCCGCAGGCAAGGCAATGCTTGAACTTAATTCCTTTCTCGCTTATTATTTCTGTATCTGGCTTACCGCACTCGTTGCATATTACAAATTCCTGTGCATACATGCCAATTTTGTCATTTACCTTTCCAGAATTCAGTTTTGTATTTAAAATAAGCCTTTCATTTTCAATCTTTCCAGAAGTTGCAAGCTCTTTCTGCAAAAACTTACCCAAATGCTCAAGATTTCTTCTTAAGTAATCTACAATCTGCTTGATATTAGTGATAATTGTGGCCTTACCTTCAACCTGCCCAGTCACTTTAGGTATCTCAAACCTTTCACTACCCTTCTCAATGACTTTCACTTTCTTATACGCCTTATCAAGCAATTGTTCATATGTTTCCATAAAACTGAATAGAATTAGTGCTTTTAAATGTTGTTTTAACTCTTAGGACCATCACTTATTATAACCCTAGATCCGTCAGCTCGAACCCCTACCACATAGCCACGCTCCCTATAAAAGTCATTAACAATACGATAGATTGTAGGGGCGTGACCAAAAGATATATTATTGCAATCAAAGGATAACCCCTAACGCGTTTAAATGTTTTTAAGGGGCTTAATATTGAGTATATAAATGCTTATTAATCTGGGATAGATTAAAATCGATATGAATCAAATTAAAATTTTTTACAGAGAAGAGAGGAGAGATTGTCGTGAGATAGCTTTGAGAGGATTAGAAAGAGAAATAAACAACTTTCTGATAGGTGAAATGGTAGAAAGTCTAGATAACAGAGAGAGAGGCAAAGTTAAGGTTTCTAGCATGCAAGTCTCTGTTGCATCATTACCCGATAATATGGAACTATACATTGCAGTACTAGCTTATAATTTTGAGCGATAAAAGCACTTTTCGCAACCCTTATAAACCTAATAGGCATGATATTAAAATGCCAATCAAACAGCAGAAAAAAGAACCAAAAAAGCCATTCAGCGGAAGAAAGCTTGCATTAACAATTCTCATAGGTGTTTTTATTTCAGCAATGGTAATAAGCCTTGTAAATCTCACAATAAGCTATGTTTACGAGCCTCCGAAATATGAAAACTTTTGCAAGGCCACTTCATATGAAGGAATGGCAAAGGCAATTCCAGGAAGCTGCACAAATGCAAACTGCACATTCAACAAAGCACTAAGCGATGTCGCAGATGAATGCACCCAAAATAGGGGCAATGCAATTTACGAATATGATAACAACGGATGCGCAATATCAATCAAAAAGTGCGACACCTGACAAAAAGATTTTGAGGATTCAATGTCATCATACAACAAAAATGTTTTCTTCTTCTACGCAGCAATCGGCTTTGTCATGATTGTAGTAGGGTTGTTCCTTGGAGATTTGCTCATCCAAATAATAACCCTTCCAGCAGGAGCATTTTTAGTCATTGAAGCTGCAGTCAGGAATATAGAAGACAAGCTTCTTGTGATAATTGTGTTTGCTCTTCTAATAATTGCAGCAACCTATCTCGCCTGGAAAAAACTGAGAAAAGACTGATTAGCCCAAATACCTTAACTTCCCCGGCCTTGGCTCATAAGCAACTCCGCCTTCAAGAAGCTTCTTGATTTCATTGTTTATCACATCAGGATGCTCATGCAATTCAGTTATTATTTTTTCAACTTCAATTCCGTTGTCCTTCTCAGCATCCTTAATCATGGCAAGCATTTTGTCTTTCAAGGCTGTCAGCTCTTCTTTATGCAAATTCTTCGGCTGCTCTGCTTCAACTTCAAGCTTCCTCACAAGCAAAAAGCTCGGGTCCTTCTTCTTTATTATTTCAGGAGTAATATAAAGCTCCTTATTCCAATATCTAAGCAGCCCAATTGCCATTACAGTGTCTCCTTGGTTGAAATTAGCAAACTTCTCAACTTCATCCCCAAAACTTTTCAATTTTATCTGCCCGCTTCCGTCATCCAAAGTCATGGAGGCAAATTTTTTCTCCCCCTCTTGTATATACTTATCAACAATATTGGCAATAACATTCGCCCTCTGCACGTTCTTGTCCCCAAACTCCAAAACCTTAAATCTTTCCCCCTCAAGCACAACTTTTCCCGCAAGAATGTTCCCAATCCTCATTTTATATGCAGTATGCCTTTTGAATTGCTGTTCAGCCATTTTACTTTTTACAAATCAGAGCTTAAAAGCTTTTGTCTGCTGGTTTATATAATTTTAAACAGATGTCCTTACAGATAATTAGAGAAAAAAGTCTGCTCTTTTTATTTCTTTTTGGAGGAAATAATTAAAATAAATTACTTATCCATCTAAAAAATTTAGCGAATATATTGTTGCTAACACACTCGTTATCAAGACATAAATTACTTTTGCATTCAAAATTATCTTTACATTGAGAACCTGATGATGATTGAAGGAAGAATCCGTCTTCTGAACAATATTCTTTATTTTTACGATATCCAAATGGATAACATTTATTATCATATTGACAATTATATCCGCAAGTATAAACAATTCTATTCACTTGGTCGGCTTCTGGAATTTCTGCGGGTTCATTAGTAACTCCAACAATTTTTTCTGTTCCTAAACATTTTCCATCTTCACAACCAAAAGGACAAATATAAATCGAGTCCCTACTTGTTACATCAACATATCCCTCTTTATTGCAAAAATATTCAAATAAACCATATTCTTTACCTGGTTGGGGTACTTGATTGTCTTTAACACAAATATCCGACATAATTTGATACTCTCTAATTCCATTTTCTATTCTTTGAGTAGAACCTAAAGTTTCTCCTTTTGTATAATAGCTTTTTCCATCATCAGTATCAATACATTTTTCTTTTACCTCTCCTTTTACACATACACCATCTTCACAACCATTTGCACAATCAAAAGTATGCACCCCCAAACCCTCCATGCAAGTTCCTTCTTGTAGTCTTGTTGAAGAGACGCACTCGTCTGTCCACGTTCCCCCAAACTCTGGGGGCATATTTGTTGTAATACCTTTCTTAAAATAATTTCTACCCCCATCAGTATCAGTACATTCTTTGGCGGAGACAAAAAAAGATAGAGATAATATCATTAAGAAAAAAATTAGCAAGATTATTTTCTGTTTCATCCCAATATATGCAATAGAGTATAGATATAAAAAGCTTTGCCTTTTTTAGTAAGAAAAAGATTATCTCTCATTAAATTTTAAAACCTATCGCTAAAGCTTTTGAATATATCCCTTTTTTGGCCTGAAAATAATAGACTCCTTCTCAAGTTTTAGGATAGAATCCTCAAGATCAACCGGGTTCATTCTGTTCCCTATTATTTTTATCAGCTCTTCAATAGGTATAAGCTTTCCAATCCTAGATTCAAGCTGGGCAATTGCTTCTCTCACAAGATAAATCTTGCTTCTCTGTGCAGAGCTCACTCCGGTCATTATTTTATCAACATCAAAAGCCTGCATTTCTTCATCATACCCAACCTGCATTAGAGAAACCTTAAGCAGGTCAATCGCTTTTTTTGCATCATCTCTTGTCACTTCATTGCTCAGTCGCAGTTTAGCGCAGGCTTCAGACAGCCTGATAATCCCCTCCAATTGCCTTGCAGTTACAGGTATTGGTTTTATATCTGCATCACTCTTTATTGACTGATTTCTTAAATGAACATAAAAACTTTTTATCTCATCGCTCGCAGCCTCGCTTAATTTTGGCTTGAATCTTTTTGCATAAGAGATATATTTTCTAAAAAGTTTCGGCTCAATAATATCTCTGATAACCTCCTGCTTATGCTCCTCTAAAACATGGCTCGCAATTGCTTCGTCCTGCGTCTTATTAGGCATGTCTCTCATTATAAAAATTACATCAAATCTTGAGAGCAGGGCAGGAGAAATATCAATCTGTTGTGGAATCGGAGTAGAAGGATTAAATCTCCCCAATTTTGGATTTCCCGCGGCAAGAACAGTTGTTTCAGCTCTCAATCTTGCCTGAATATTTGCCTTTGCGATTGTTACTGTCTGCTGCTCCATCGCCTCATGCATCGTGCTTCTGTCCTGCTCGTTCATTTTTTCAATCTCGTCAATGCACACCATTCCTTTATTTGATAAAACCATTGCTCCGGCCTCCAAAGACCATCCTCTCAAAAACTCATCTTTGACAACAGAGGCAGTATTATGCACTAATACCCCATCAACCACAAAATTATGAGAATCTTCCACAGTCAAATCATAAACATATTCGTACTCTGGAGTTTTTTCTTTTATCTCAGCAATAGAATCCCACAAAATATCACTTTCAGCTAATTTTTTAAATTTATCAAGTTCTGCAGAATTCTCTATATTTAAAGAATCTAAAACCGATTTTAATCCGTTCCTGGATAAATTAAGATGCCACTTTACACTTCTTAAACCAATATGATTGTCTTTTAAAAATTTCTTCAATATATTGCCAACCCCAGGCAACAAATCAATATTTGAATGATTGTTCTTTTCTTTGCTACAAATAATGTCAAGTTTTTTCCGCTTTTCAGGATGTCTCAAATTAATATTTTCCTTAAACTTCCTTATGCCTTCATGTGATCTTATTTCTAATATCCATTTATTGTATTTGCCCTTAATTTTTTCATTAATAGAAGGGGGTCTTTCTCTTAAATTAGCATGAATTTCATATCTCGTTAAAGCAAGCTGAATCTGCCTTGCAAGCTTTTCTGAGCATGTCGTAAAATCGATACAATCAGAACCCTGCCCTTCTCGGATATAAACAGACCCATCTGTATCATATAGGCCAGCAATATATTCAGCTAAAAGAGAATTTTCAAAATGCAAAAGTTCATTAGAAATCTCTATTTTATTTGACTTCGGGGAAAAAGGAATTCCCAACTTATTCAAAAATTCTCCTACAATTTTAGATTGAAACCTGCTAGCTTCCGGCCTTTTCCCATTTCCCAAGGTAACATTACAATTAAATCCAAACTGCTCTAAAACAATCCGTCTAAATTCATTCTGCAAATCTTTGTTTGAATTAGAAAGCCTAATACTGCAAGTCTTAGACTCTCCTGCCCTTAAATCTCCATCGCCCGCGATCAACCCTGCAAGATAAAGAATGTCTCTATTAACATAAACAGGCAAAAGATGGTTCTTTCCATTGTATAGACTTATCTTTTTAATCTTATCCCTCCATTCTATACCAACATCCTCAGAAATTCTCCTTAAATCATTAATCTTAATATTCCCTCTTGCTCCCTCTTCCCTCCAGTTATGATAAAGATTATTCTCATTTAAATTCAATTTTTCAGCAGCAGCCCTTATTGTCCCATGCTTCTCTTTTAACTTTCCAGCAATAATAGAGACAAAATCCTTAACATTATGAACTACAGGATTAGCGTGGATAAATTCTGCAAAATACTGCTTGCCAACATCTCCTCCAATAAGTCTTCTAGGAGTTGCAACAAATTCCCCTAATTTTAATTCCATGCTTTTCTTCCATTTAGTCTCTCCGTTTTCAAGAACAAATAACTGGGTGTTTCCAGTAAGTTCTATCTTTTTTCCACTCCTTAATTTTACCTCATAAACCTTCTCAGGGGCTTTCAATTTCCAGATAGTTTGTGGATTTTTAGAATGGACTTTCAGCTCATTAGATAGACTCTGAATTTTAATATCTTTGACATTATCTTCTTTCCATACACCGGGAGCATATTCCACAGGATTCTCCAGCCTTCTCTCTACTATATCTTGAATACGCTGCATCCCTCCTGGATTGGCCAATATTATGCTATTAGGTGAGACACATAAGCCGGCCGCAGAAGCAGATTTCCCGGAAACATATCTTCCCTTTGGCCCAATAGTTGAAATAAATTTAAGCAATACTGATTTGGCAACTCCGGGATCCCCAACAAGCAAAATATGAATGTCTCCTCTCGTGGAGCCCCCGTCAGATTTCATTTTCTTTATGCCTCCAAACAACTGCAGAAGCAGCGCTTCTTTTATCATTTCATCCCCATAAACGCTTGGCGCAATGCTTTCTGTAAGCCTCCTGAATATCTTTGGATCTGCCGCAAGCTCCAAAATCTGCTTTACCTCTTCTTCATTGACATCAAGGCTTTCAAAACTTTCCTCAAGAGGAGTTACATTATTCGCTTCGATTGCAATATCATATCTTGTTGATATTGCCCCTGTTTGCAAAGGAACAGGAACTTCCTTCAAAACACCATATATCATAATTTTGCTTCCCGGTGTTGTTCTCTCCTCCATTTTTGGATCAACCAAGTCTTCTTTCAGAAATATATTTATTCTTCTTGGCTGCTCTCCTCCTTCAAGAGTGTCGGGGCTTTCTTCAACAACAAGCCTCTGAGCATCAACCATCTCCTTTGATAGAATCTTAAAAGGACCTTTCCATCCGCACGAACATCTTGAAGGCTCCCTGAATTTTTTTTCAATTTGCAAAACTGATAAGATAGCTCCGCAATTTGGGCATTCAAATTTTGCATTGACAACCTGCGGCCTGACATCGCTCGCCTGCCTCACAATTCCTTCAATCCATAAAAACCTGTCAAGATGCTTGGCCCTTATCTCCCTTATTTTAATAAAAGAACTTAAAGGTAGGTCAGTTATTCTGACTCTAAAGTTCTTCTCAACCGCGATATTGCTCTCTTCAAGAGCAGTTTCAATTGCGGCAATTGTCTCTTCTGGAAACTCAAGGAGATTATCTGAAAGCATTGGAGAGAACTCCAGCAGCTGCGGAAAGTTTATCCTTACCGCCTTATCCTCTTTTCGCAAAGACCGCCCTATCTCCTTCTTGTACGCATTAAAGAAACTCTTTGCCTCAAGCACAAGCTCCTCTTGTTTTTTCTTTTTCCCATCCATGATAATTCCATTCCTTAATAGTTTAAATGGTTTATTATACTGCTAAAAGCATACTGGAACATTTATATAAATTAAACTACAAATACTCTTATGAAAAGAGGCTATAAGACTTTAATTATTGCAATTACATCAGCAATATTTATCTTGATTATTATAATTGCTTTGAGAGCAATTCTTCCAAGGGAATTGGACGACTTAAGCCCGGAAATTCGATGCAATCAAGATTTAATAGAAAAAAGCCAGATTCTTTGGATAATCCCATTATACAACAACCATTCAATCGCAAATGACTCAGAATGGTGCAGCAAAATAAAATCCCTTAACAAAACTCTCGGAATGCACGGGGTTTATCACAATTATAAAGAATTCAATTCAGATAAAGATATTGAATACATAAAGCAAGGCATTAATGCCTTTGAAAAATGCTTTAATTTAAAGCCTAATCTATTTAAGGCTCCCCAGCTTGCCTTAAGCAATAACAACGGGGTTTTATTAAAAAGCCTTGATTTCTCGCTCAAGGAAAATTTCAATCAAATGCTCCGTAAAGTCTATCATTGCTCAGATACTGGAAAATTTTCCAACAAATTCATAGATTGGATTTAAAAGTTACTCAAGCGCATATCTTAGTAATGCCCCGACACCAGAAGCAAGATTGTAAAACTGCTCTCCTTCCTGCGTTTCCATTGATATAATATGCACTTCGGTTCCGCCCTGCTCTGCAAGATTTTCAAACTCTTTCAATGTCTTCTTGTCAAGTTTTTTAGATAATAAAAGAACATCAACAGCTCCTCTTTCCAGGGCTTCCCTTGTCTTTTCAATTCCATAAACTGTTTTGCTTTTATTCTTTCCAAGCATTTCAAAGAAGTTCTGCACAATCTTCTTTTCCTTTAAAAATTCCTGATTTTCAATATCTTCCTGTGAAGCCTCAACCAGCAGTTTGAGGCCGTGCTCTCCAGTATATCCCAAATCTTTAAGTGCAATAACCTTCTCCTTGAGTTTAGTAACCAAATCTCCCTGGTCAAAAAAATCTTCTTTCGTTGGCATTGGCCCTCCAATCAAAATCCCTTTAAGCTTTGGCATGTCAAAGAAAACCGCCTTCATAGCCTCTGCAACCTCTTTGAAAAAAGCACTAGCCATCCCTTCCCTTATTCTCTCAAACCTCTGGCTCGATTGCCCCCCTGCTTTATATTTTCCAGGAACAGAAGATTCAATTCTCCTAAGCACACTAATTTGTTTTCCCTCAAGAAGCCCAATTGTAGCTTCCTGCCTGTCAATTACAAGCAAGCCATAAACTTCTTGAACATTAAGCATTTCCTGCAATGGCTCAATTACAAATTGCTTGTCGCATCTATAAGTCCTCACACGAAGAGGCCTGAATGGCTCAATTGTAAATATTTGTATGTCTTGATTTCCTTCTTTCTCAGAGATATTCCCGCAATAGATAGCAACTCCATTTTCAGGAGTTTGCCTGTAATTTTTCAAAAAACGCAATATCATATCTAAAGCAGAAGTAACTGCTGTTCTTGTCTGCTTTGATTTAATATTGTCTGCGGTAGATCTTTCAGCAGCAAGCTGGTTCGCAACCTGATATATGTTTGTTCCAGCAGGAATAAGCACAGAAACAAGCTCAGTATGGCTTCCCCTTATGCCTCCAAGTAAAGCAATCAATTCTTCCATTTCCTGCCTTTTCTTTTCTTCTTTGTTCATGTTAAAAGAACAATATTATACATTTTAAAGTTTGCCTATGCGAACTTAACATTAAATTTGCCTTCCTTAATCTCCCTGGCGTTCACAACCGCTTTCAAATCATCAAGAATGCCTCTTAAAAGCCTGCCGTCCTCTTTGCTTATCACCAACGCAATCTCTGCTTTGACAGACTTCTTAGCTTCGGATTTTTTCTGCCTTACAAGAGTCAAAATCTCAATCATTCTTGCCCAGACAGCATCGTCATCCTTGCTGCTGTTAAGCTTGAAATTAGAAGGCCAGCTCTCAAGATGGACTGACTTTTGCCTTTCAAATTTTTTAAAATGCGCTTGGTATATTTCCTCGCTAATATATGGAGTAAATGGGGCATAGAGCTTTACAAATACGAGCAAAGCATTATACAAGACATAATAGGCAGATGCCCTCTCTCTTTCATTCCCATTATAAACCCTGTTCTTTACAATCTCGAGATAGTTGTCAGCAAAATTGCTCCAGAAAAAATTGTCTATCTCAAGCTTTGCCCTTGAATAATTATATTCCTCAAACGCAGAAGTTGCACTTTCAATCATTTTATTCATCTGCAGGAGGAAAAGCCTGTCAGTTTCTTCCAATTCAGGCATTTTTTTCTGGTGCTTCAGATTCATGAATACAAAATTAGCAGCATTAAGAATCTTTGTTACAAACTTCTTTCCATTTAGAACATCTTTTTCTTGGTAATCCATGTCTTCTCCAAGCTTGCTTCCAGCTGCCCAATATCTAATCGCATCTGCGCCATATTTTTCAATAACTTCTGCAGGATCAATTACATTTCCTTTTGACTTGGACATCTTTTCTCCTTTCAATGTAACAAATCCGGATATTGCCGCCTCTTTCCAAGGAGTCTTGTTGTAATGCAGCCTTGATTTTACAAGGGTATTAAAAAGCCAAAAAGTAATTATGTCATGCGCCTGCGGCCTTAAATTCATTGGAAACAGCTTTTTCTGCATCTCTGGATCTTTAACAAGCAGAATTGCAATCTGCGGAGTCATAGATGATGTAAACCATGTATTAAGTATGTCTGCTTCTGGAATCATTTCATCAGACTTGCACTTCGGGCATAATTTATCCAAAGGAACGTCATTCAAGGGGTCTACTGGCAGCTGCTCTTCTTTTGCTAGTATTGGCTCGTCGCATTTCTTGCAATACCAAACAGGAAACGCAACTCCAAAATATCTTTGGTTTGAAATAAGCCAGTCCCATTGCAATCCCTTTACCCAGTTTTCATACCTGTGCCTCATGTAATCTGGATGCCATTTTATTTCTTTTCCCCATTTCAGCAAATCTCTTTTCAAATCAAGATATTTGACAAACCATTGCTTGCTTTTTACAAATTCTATCTCAATTCCGCACCTTTCATGAACATTAACCATGTGCTTTATTGAAAGCTGATTTGTCAAAAGCCCGGCAGCCTTAAGCTCATTTATTATTTCCTTTCTTGCAGCCTTTATTGGCAGCCCTTTGTATTTTCCAGCAATATCAGACATTTTTCCATCGGTTGTAATTGCCATTTTAATTGGAAGATTGTGCGCCTTTTGCCATTCCATGTCTGTCTGATCACCAAATGTGCAGCACATTACAATTCCGGTGCCTTTTTCAGGATTAGCCCTTTCATCTTCCATTATCGGAACTTCAAAATCAAACAAAGGCACTTTTGCCATCTTGCCCTTGTATTTCGCGTATCTTTTGTCTTTTGGATGGTAGAAAACAGCAACGCAAGCAGGCAGAAGCTCTGGTCTTGTCGTAGCAATTACAATATCTTCTCCTTCGCTCTTAAATACAATATCATTAAAAGCAGATTCTATCTCCTTGTCACGAACCTCTACTTGCGCAACTCCTGTCCTGCATTCAGGGCACCACATAGCAGGAGCATCCTTCCTGTATAATCTGCCTTTTTTATATAAATCAAGAAAGCTCCATTGTGATATTCTCCTTGAATGCGCATCAATAGTTGAATATATCAGGTTAAAATCAGCGCTAACACCCATATTCTTCCAAGCCTGGATAAAATTGGGCCTTTCTTCCTTTAGAAACTGCATGCAAAGCCCTATAAATTTATCCCTGGCCATATCCCGGGATTTTACTCCTTTCATTTTTTCAACAAGCCTTTCAGTTGGCAGGCCATTGTCATCTGTCCCAAACGGATAAAATATATTGAAGCCCCTCATTCTTTTATACCTGATAATAAAATCCTGCTGTGAATACGAACACGCATGCCCTATGTGCATTTTTCCAGAAACAGTTGGGGGCGGAGTATCAACTGAATAAATTTTTTTCTCTGATTTTGGGTCAAATGAATATATTTTTTCCTTTTCCCAATATTCTCTCCATGTTGCCTCAAGCGCTTTGATGTTCATTTCAGCCATGCAATACCATAGAGCAAAGGGATTTTAAAGTTTAAGGTTTTAATCAGCGCCAACAGCCTCACTCAAAAACCCTTATATTAGATACTTTATTAAATTCCTCATCAAAAGTTACTATTTCTTTTATTTTATATGAATCCATCAAAGCCATGCTCTCTTACCCCAATATATGTCTTTTCCATAGGTTTTACATGTCTATAAAGTTTTCCTTTTGTAAGAAGATTTTCTTAATCAGAAGATAATTATTTAATCTCTTGTTCTCTCTTAAGATAAATGAATCAAAAAAGAGCAGTCTCTCAATTAATGCAGTTAAAGAGGCTTGGCAAGAGCCTCCGCCTTGCAGCAGACGGCTGGAATGCGGACTGGAAAACCCTTATTGCGATCCTTCTAAGTGCAAGAACAACAGACAAAATAACAATTCCTACAGCGGAAAATTTATTTAAAAAATACAATTCAATAAATGCATTATCAAAAGCATCTGTGAGTAATATTGCCAAGGTTATCAAAAGAGTCAACTTCTACAAGACAAAGGCAAAGAATGTTTCAAATTTAGCCAATATCTTGGTAAAAAAATATAATAGCAAAATCCCTCATGATTTCAATAAGCTGATAGAACTTCCGGGAGTTGGAAGAAAAACAGCTAATGTCTTTCTCGCAGAAAAAGGCCACGGCACAATAGGCATTGATACCCATGTTGGCTGGCTATCCAAACAGCTAGGCTGGACAAAACACAGTAAGCAGGAAAGGGTTGAAGCGGATTTAAAGAGAATATTCCCAAAAAGATACTGGAATCAAATCAACTGGATTTTAGTTCGTTTTGGCCAAACTTATCCAAGCAGAAAAATAAAAAATATGCTCTTAAGCAAAATTAAAGCCTCTTAAAATAATAGAAAACCACAAAGCTTACAGGCAAAAGCATCAAAAAATGAAAAAGCAAGAGCTCAAGCACAAATTCCTTAGGATAGCCTTATAAATAATACCTT
>Ga0233420_10000469_pt1 | contig 17175 bp, 19 predicted proteins | sample Watercolumn_Mata_4_FD_183009 | JGI IMG/M metagenome (GOLD analysis project Ga0233420, IMG submission 183009) | Freshwater microbial communities from Lake Matano, South Sulawesi, Indonesia - Watercolumn_Matano_2014_102_MG | ecosystem: Environmental > Aquatic > Freshwater > Lake | place...
GAAATATATGCCTTATTATTTCTCCCTTTTTTCTTTCCAATACAATAACCGTCACTTATCTATTCATGATAAATTCTTCACTCTTTTGCATCATATCTGTCAACCACGCTATTGTTTATATTAGCCTTGATATGGAAATGTGTTAATATGGAAAATTGTGTTATGATGATAAAAATACAAAGTTTATGTTCAAGGAAAAAAGATTAGTTAAAAAAGAACAAAGTAACGACAAGAAAGCCTGGGGAAACCATGAGATAAACGTAATACCTCCTAAAATACCGGGGTATAGCAAAGCTTTGGCGGATTTGTCAGCAAAGTTAGTTTTTGGAGAATACGAAGGGGGGGCAAGATTTTATGACATTGAAAAGGACAATATACCTGCAATTGCCATTAAGGTATTAAATATCGAGGGAGTAAGCGAAGATAGAGCTGCGGAAATCCTAAAAAATTCTGACGCGAATCCGTATGTCCCGGTTCTGTTGAATTTTCTTAAAATGTTAAAACCGGGTTCGAAATTAGACATGATTGCTTCAAGACAAAAGGGGGTCGCTGTTTTCCGAACAAACGGAGAAATTTCTGACGTTAAAATACCGGTTCCTTTGTCCCCTTTGATTTTTTGGTCCAAAATTTCAAGGAAGTTGGAAAGTTACTTTGATGGTGTTGAGCAGACGGTAATTGCTTATGCGGCGATGATGGGAGGATATACGACTAATGTTTTTGGGAAAATCGCTAATAATCGCAACCCATCTGCTCTTGAGATAAAACTGATGCTCAAAGAATTTCAAGACGTCAAGGATTTGCTCGACGAAAAATCAGAAGACGAATACGAAAAGGCTCAAGAGACAGGAAAGCAGATAGAAATATTAATGTGGTCAAAACATCCCGAGTTGATGGCGGCGGTTGCACAGCTATGGGAAGCAGATTACGATAGACGATTAGAAGTCACAGAGATAGAAGATTTTATCAAAAAGGCATTGGATATTCTTGAGATGATATCTAAGAAAAATTCAAAAATGGGGAAAATACATTCGAGAGTGGGATCGAAGGCACTAGAAATGATAAGTATCTTTAGTGGCAAAAGTGACGGTTACAGCAGAGAAATTCAAAGTGAAACAATGGATTATCTGTTGGCGGCTAAAAGAAACACCAAGGATTTGGAATATGGGGGCTTGTTAACAGAATATTATCGGACGATACAGGTATTGGGGGATGTCTTAGACAGACAATATTATCTTGGAGTTAGGATGAATCCTTGATCTCTGTTTTGACAGGGCTGACGTTCGTTAGATATCGTGTAATTTGTAGTTTGAGAATTTCTGTTATAATTAATGGGCTCCGGTTGATGGAAGGGGGCGTCTTGCCTGATGATGGAGTTGTTTGCCCGGCGAGGCAACCTGTGGAGCAAGAGGTGTTTAGCTCAGAGATGTTTAGCTCTTTGAAAAGTGGGGATGTATTGGCATTCGATGAAAGGATCTAGGTTCTTCGATCGCAGTCAGGTCGTTGCACTGTCCGACCTTAATCCAGTCAGTGCAAAAATAAGTGCTAAATCACTTGAAAAACTTACAGTTGCAATGCTTCGTGAAGCTGGTTCGCTAGCTTTCGTCCCTGTTGCAGTGTAAGCAAGCCTTTCCTTGATAGGAAAGCCGTCTTTGCTACCGACGCCTTCTAAGTTGCAAAGGCGTAAATTAGAAGGTTAGTAAACGATTGCGCTGTTCTAACAATCGTTTGCGAAAAACAATAGGACTAAGCCGAATTGTTTTTTGTTTGTCTTTTATAATTCGGTCTAAAATTCAAGACAAACTAAGATTGTAGAAGTTGTTGATCCTTCCTTTCAGACCCGGGTTCGACTCCCGGCATCTCCACCAAAAAATTAAAAATTCTTATAAATATCTCCCCTGAATCCGATGTCCATGATCGAGTTGCCGTTTTCTGTTTTTTGAAAAAGTATTCTTAATTTCCCAACTCTGCATCTGTACACAGAGTACTTTGAATGCATCATTTTGATGTCGAGATTTTTTAAATTGCCGACGGCAATCTGGCAGACAGCTTTTATTAATCTTGCTCTTAGTGTGGGCGACAATTTTGCTAAGAATTTTTTATATTGTTCCATTTGCTTCTTTTAATTTTAAAGCCAAGTCTTTTGCATCTATTCCGAGAGGAAAATTGATCCCGAAATAATCTTCATTATCTTCATAGAAAAGCTCTTCAACGAGTGGTTTTAAAAGTAGGCCTTGAGGTGTTTCTTGCGCTATATATCGGTCTGTTTTGTATTTTTCTCTCCAAATTTTTGGAATGGTGATTTGGCCTGTCCCGAACAATTTTAATGTGGTTATCATTTTATTTAGGTTATATAAATTATCTAATTTCTATAATTAGTATATCTTAATAAAATGCTACGGTCAAAGGGTTTGTGAGTTTGCCGGCAAAATTCTTAGAAGTCCGGAGTTTCTACCCTAAATAAAGCAATGCCAGCATAATCAAAATCCCTATGACGAAGAATAAAAGCTGGAGGATGGATTTTTTGATTGTGGTTTCTTTGTGGAGCTCGGGGATGAGGTCGGCGGAGGCGATGTAGATAAAACCGCCGGTGGCGAAGGGGACAAGGAAGAGCGTTGCGTTCTCGGCGTGTTGGCCGATCACCAGGACAATTATGGCTCCAAGGATTGCCGTTAGGGCCGTGATAAAGTTGAGAAGAATAGCTTTTTTGATCGAGAAACCGCCGTGGAGCAAGACTCCGAAATCCCCAATTTCCTGCGGGATTTCGTGGAAAATTACGGCGATTGTTGTCGCGATCCCGACGGGAATACTTACAAAATAAGAAGCGCCGATAACCAAACCATCTATGAAATTATGAACAGAATCGCCAAATAAATTCATCCAGGCGAAAGGGTGTTTGTGTTCTTTTGTAATTGGGAGGTGGCAGTGACGCCAACAAACGATTTTTTCTATTATAAAGAATATGACGATTCCGGAGATGATGTAGAGTGAAACGGCTTTGGTGAATCCTTCTTTTTCGACCGCTTCGGGGAGAAGATGAATAAATGCGTCGCCGATCAAGGTTCCGGCGGAGAGACTTATCATGTAGATGAGGATTTTTTTGAGGTTGTCTGCTTTTATTGAAAGAGTGAAAACGCCAACCAGAGATATGAGGCTGACCGCGATGACGCTTGAAATTGTATAGAGCCAGATGGTTGGCATTGGTGGCTAATTAATCATATAACCTGTGCGAGTTTAACGGGGCTATCTTTAAAAATCAAATTAGCAGTGAAAATTCCTGGTGGATTTAATCTTTTTGTAAATGAGTTAAACGTGTAGAATCAGCGAAGAGTTTGGTTTGAGTGTTATCAATAAATTGCTATGAAAATTTCTTGTGTGATCCCTGTTTACAATGAGGCGGCCAGGGTTGAAAAGGTTCTTGCTGCTGTAGCCGGGCATGAGCTGATCGATGAAATAATAATTATTAACGATGGATCGACTGACAATTCCGAGGCGATTCTTAAAAATCTTGTGAAGAAAGGTGGCCGGTTGGGGGCGGTGAGTGCAGGGATGAGTTCGGGAATGGGTCGTGGAGCGAGTGCCGGAGTGGGTTTCGGGGGGAGCGCAGGAGCGAGTCCTGGGATGAGGCTGATTTCCTATCAAAAAAATAAAGGGAAGTCGTGTGCCGTGAAAATTGGTATAAAGGAGGCGAAGAACGAATGGATTATGACGATTGATTCCGATTTGGTGGGGCTAAAGAGTGAGGATATTACGGCTTTGATCGTACCTGTTGCGAGCGGGGCTGCTGATGTGAGCATGACGCTACGTAAGAATAGTTCGTTGGAGTTTAAGTTGTTTGGGTTGGATTTTGTTTCTGGGGAGAGGGTTTTTAATAAAAGTTTAATAGAAGATTTGGAGCTTTTGGATAAGTTGCCGTGTTTTGGGTTGGAGGTTTTTTTGAATGAAAGGATCCTTAAGAAGAAGATGAGAATAAAAGTTGTGAAATGGAAGAACGTGATTACACCGAGAAAGTCTGTGAAGTTTGGGTTCTGGGCTGGTGTTAAAGGGGACTATAAAATGGTTATGGAAATAATTTCGTTGATCGGGGTTCGTGGGATAGTGAGGCAGTTTCTAGGGATGAGGAAGCTTAGGGTTTGAGAGGTTTAGCTCCTGGATTGATGGATTGGCGAAAGGGGAGCCTTCGTTAGCAAAAGACAAAAATTTATTTGTAAAAGATGAATCCCCGTTGGCGAGATGTGGGGCTCTTGGGCGAAGCTTGACAGCTTATTAAATATGTACGAGGTTCTTTATGAATTCGTCAGTGAAGTTGTCCCAAGAATATTTCATGGCGGTTTTCCTGCAATTTTTACGATCAATATTTAGACATTTTAATGCATTTGCTTTTAAGCTTCCGCCCAAGAATCCGTCTACGCCGTTTGTGATTATATTTTTTGGGCCTTGGACGTTGTACGCGGCGACCGGTACTCCGCATGCCAAAGCTTCTATGATCGCCAGTCCGAACGTGTCGGTTTTGGAAGGGAATACGAATACGTCTGATATTGACAGCAGGTCCGCTACTTCCGTGGCCTTTTTGCGGCCTACGAATACAGCGCTGCCTTTAAATTCTTTTTCCAAATCTTTTCTTTGCGGGCCGTCGCCGATCACAAGTTTTGAGCCGGGGAGATCGCATTTCAGGAATGTTTCGATGTTTTTTTCCGGAGCGACTCTGCCCAAAAAAGTGAATACCGGCTTTTTTAGTCCGGCCTTTACTAATTTGTCCGGGATTTTTGCTTTTGGGTTCTTTTTGAATAATTTCAAATCGACTCCCAAGGGGAAACAGATTACATTTTTGAAAGATTTGCTTTCCAATTCTTTTTTTAAAGAAGGAGTGCTTACGGTTGTTTTTTGGCTTTTTGAATGAAACCAGCGCAAATATTTGTATGTTGCTCCTTTTAAAGGGCGGACTCTTATCGATACGTATTCCGGCATTCGAGTGTGATAGGAAGTCGTGAATTTCCAATTATTTTTTACACAAATTCCTCTGGCTGATAGCCCCAAAGTTCCTTCTGTGGCGATATGTATGTAGTCTGGCTTTTTTTGTTTCAAAATTCTTTCAAATTTTCTTTTTGGGAGGATCGCCATTCTAATTTCTGAATAAAATGGAAGTGGGGCGTTTCTGAAAAGCTCCGGGTGGATGATGGAAACCTCAAACCCTTTCTTTTCCAAGCCTTTTTTGGTGTGCAGAAGAGAAGTTACAACTCCACTTATGTTGTTGGTCCAAGAGTCGGTAACGATAACAATTTTTTTTGCGGTGAGGGGGTGCGGTTTTTTCATGATTTTGGTGTGGTTGAGAGAGTTTTTGTGATAAATGATCTGTGGAATTGCGGAAGGGATTATCGGATTTAGAGGGGTTTATTTGCGTCTAATTAGAAGGTAAATAATCAAAGCTATGATTGCCAGGGCGGTACTTGTTGCCGCATAAAATCCCAAATATTTGTTTATTAACATGTACGCGTGTCCAAAATAAAATCCTATCAATATCAAGATGAGAGATTTGAGAAGAGTTACCCAGAGATTAATCCACATGAATTTGAAATATGGCATTTTGCTGAGGCCTGCGGCTGTTAGGATTATTGCGCCCAATGGCTGTGTTTTTCCGAACATCAGGGTTTTCCCGGCATGTTTTTTGAAATGCTCCTCGGTAATTTCTATTTTGTTTTCTTTCATCCCGAAAAATCTCCCCCATTTGCGGATAAATGGCCGGCCGCCCCATCTTCCAATTGAATAAAAAATCGAATCTCCCGTTAAGTCTCCGAGGACGAGGACTGCGTATGTGGCTATGAGATTTAGCAGTCCTATTGAGCACAAAAAGCCTCCGATCGTTGAGATGATTGGGCCTTCCACTACAGCCAGTGGGAAGAGGAGTACGTACTTGTATGTAATTAGGAGCTGGACGATGCTGTCTAAGGATGGCATTTGAGGTAGTTAGATTTGAGGGCTGGGGTTGGTGGCGGGTTCGGTTAGGCTGTAAGGTTTTGGCAGGTACTTGTGGGGTTGCGATCAGGGTTGGTATTGTAGGAGGCGGTGGTCTTGGAAATTCACACGTGGTGGGATTATGCCACCACGGGGGGAGAAAATCCAGGGGCAATAGCCGAATGTGAATTGTTTGGATTTTGCAATTCGCGTAACCGAGGTCTTGACCTGATGGCTCGAATATGGTTTACTCATCCCTCAGTGTTTAATAATTATCATGGGACTTATCTTAGATAAACTTAGGGGTGAGCTTGAAAAAGTGGTCGATACATGTCCGAGGATTTTGTCGGGTGAAATAAGGGCTTCTTTGGAGGCGGTTGTTGCGCTACAAAGGCGTAGTCTGCGTGGGCAGGAGATAGGGGAGGCGCAAGGACAGGGAATTCTACAAGAATCGGTGGCGTTGCAAAGACGGGATGTGCTACAAGAATCGGTGGTGTCGCAAAGACGGGATGTTCCGCGAGTGAGTGATGACGGAGCCTGTGAATTGGGGCGAGCTTTGGACGTTGTTTATAGGGCTACGAATTTAGTTAGATTGGCTGTGTCGGGGATTGTACGTGATGTGGTTGCGGCTGAGGATGGGGAGGGGTCGAGAATTGGGGTTGGTTCGGAAATTGGAGTAAGTGCGAGGATTGGGATCGGTTTGAGGGGTGGATTGAGTTCAGGAATTGGTGTGGATTCGGAAAACTTTGTTGGTTCGGGGAGGGCGGTTGATTTTGGTGGCGATGTTGGCTCTGGTATTGCGGCAAAAACTCCTGACGGATTATTTGGTCGATACCTGGGCGGTTCTCTTGATGATGTTGAACCCTTGCCTGGGGTCGATCCTATTCTTATAAAAAGATTGGCAATTCAACTTTTTAAATCAAGTGGAGCGAAAGAAAGTGGGAAGCCGATTGTTATAAATGGGTCGAAAAGCAATCTGCCGCTTATTAAAGCGGTGGCGGAGGTGTGCGAGGAGGAAGGAGTCGACTTTTATATTGACGTGACTGATGGGACCGGGAAGGTACATTTTATTAATGATTCCGATGACGATGGGTTGCGTGAGCTTGTGAGGTTACGAGAGGAACTTTATACCGGGGCAGTAGTTATTGATATTAAAAATGAGGGAGTGGCGGATGTCCCGGTGGATGGTAAAAAAATGAGGCGGTTTAATGAGTTGGCAAGTGGACTTCATGCAAAAGTAAAATCAAAAGAAATTCCAATCGTTTCGACATCTATCCCGACTCCTGTTGATGCGGAGGAGGATGGGGGCCCGTACGATGAGTATTTGAGGTTATTTTTTGAGGCATGTGACCAGCCTTGGGAGCAAATCAGTGAAGCGCAAGAGAAGTTAGTCGATAAATTTAATAAGGGTAGAAAAGTTCGCATTGTTAATGACGAGGGGACTGATATTGCTTTTGATATTTCCGGGCAGACTTTTGTGAACAGTACTACGTCGTTTAATATCCCTGGCTCGGAATTTTTCTCGAGCCCTATTCGTGACAGCGTGAATGGGAAGTGGGTTGCGAGGGGAAAATTCAGGCATCACACCGATCCTTTGGTGGAGAATATTGAATTGGAGTTTGAGAATGGGAGGGTTGTTCGTTTTAAGGCTGGAAGCGGCGAAGATACGCTTAGGGAACTTGTGACTGATGATGACGGACAGGGAGGCTGTGCTGTGGGAACTGGTGACGGGGTTGGTGGAGCGAGTTGTGTTGGTGACCTTTCGGGGGAGGTTGGTGAGGCGAGTGGTGTCGGTAATAGAGGTCTTGTGAGGGAAGTTGGTAAAGGGATGAGGTATGTTGGTGAAATCGGGTTCGGAACCAATCCTCATTTGAGAAGATGTTACGTGAATTCATCTTTAGTTGAGAAGGGGGGGCGAACTGCTCATTTGGCGTTGGGTGGATCTTGGGAATATACGGAGTATGAGGGGAAGTCTGTGAAGGTTGATAATGGCAATAGAAGTCGTTCAAATATTCATTGGGATATTACGGTTATGCTTGGTGGAAATAATGGGAGAATTGAATTGGATGGCGAAGTTGTTCAGCAAAATGGGGTTTGGATTGGGGATGGGCTTGAGGTTTTGAATAAAGGGTGGGGTGCGTTGCCTTCTTCTTTACAACCTGAATGGTGGAAGGAGAGATATCCGGATGGGTATGTGGATTAAATGCGAGAGGGGCTGGGGTTTGGCTTGATGCGAAAATGGGCGATAATTTTGAATTTGGAGCAAGTAAAAGTTATTGATTTTTTATGTTTGGAAAGTATATTTGAGGCCTTAAATATTTATTAATCAAAATTATATGGGAATGGAAGGGGAGGACGGTTTTGGCTATACAGAGGCATTTGGATCCGGAGGTCGTGGTGGGGATGTTGGTACGAGGGCATTTCAAGAAAACAAACCCGGGATTGTGGGTTGTGGCGTCGTGAGGAGTGTTCGTGAGGTTATTGGTTGTGATGGGCTTGAAGAATCTTTCCCTGAGGAAGATGATTATTTTCCTGCTACTTATCAGCCTTAGCGGGTTTTGTGTGGTTGTTGAGGGGTTTTACTTTACGTGGCCGCTGGCGGAGGAGTTAAGATTTGGGTTGTGCGAGTTTTTATAGCTGCCGCTGCCAGTGCTACCCTGAGGATTGGTGAAAAAGATGTCAGTCCCTCCGTGGTTCTTAAAAATCTATCCGTTTCTTTTACAACTTCGCTGCTTCCTGTTTGTGCAATTCTTTCAATGAGTGGTCTGTATGCGGCTGATAGTCTTAAATCTCTTGCTATTTTTAGCGTTGTCAGCGCATCTCTGTCTGAGCATGATTTGGCGATTTCTAAAATACGTTCAATTAAAATGCTATCAAATTGCTCTAAAATGTGTGACCTGCTTCGTCCGAGACGACTGGCTGTAAGCAGGGGTCTAACTTCTTGTAAACCTGCTAACGGGGCTTCTTTTGCGATTTTTTCTACTATGGCCGGGAGAATATCCCATCCTTTTCGTATTTTTAGCGCTTTTTCAAGCGCTTGTTTTGCCTGTTCCCAAGTCCCCTTTGTTGCAACACATGATAAGAGGTGTTCCATACATGTGTTGTTTAAGTCTTGTTGGGGGATGTTTTGTTCGGTTTCCGGGCTGTCTATGCTTGTTATTATTGCCATTGCCGTGGAGACGTCTAGTGAGGCTGCCACTATTTCTGTCATTGCTGAATTGGCCCTGCCATTTACTGACCGGAGAGTTGTTCGGACTAAAGCGATAGCTTGTGTTAATTCTGGTTGATTGGGGTGTTCGGCGTCAGTGGAGGCTGGTGGTTCTTCCAATCTTCTTAATAAAGCTGCTCTGTCCGGGAGGTGCCTGAAATGTAAAACTTGTGCCGCAATCATGCTGGCTATTTGTTGGACTGCTGGTTTGGCGCTAGTTACCTCGCGTTGTATGTCCCATTTTGGTTGTTCGTGCGCTTTGCCCATAAAATTGGATCATAGGTGTTTCTGTAGACGTCTCTGCGATTGTTAATATAAATACAAACTTGGCGCCTGTCAATGTTTTAATGGACAGTTCTGACTCGCGTAAGATTGAGTACCCTACCTGGATTTGATGTATATACTAATCCTGGGTATAAAATTTCGTAACCTTTCCCAGGAGTTGTGTCGTAAAATTTCTCAAATCGGATTCCCATTCGTTCAAGATCTGCTCGACACTGTCCTCTCAGTTCTTCGGAAGTTATGTACCTTACCCCGTAGAATTGAATCAAGTCATTGATTTCGAGAAGCAGTTGATCCGGTACCGCTTGATTATTCTCGGGTTGCAGGGATGTCAACATACTCATGGTTGCTCTCCTCAACTCTACGGAATCCAGGCGTTCAATGTGCGTAAGTACAAATTCTAAGAGAGAAACTAATTGTGTTAAAACTTCAACTTGGTTACAGCTGTCTACACAACTTGAAACAGAATTGAATTTCTCTATATAAACTTTCATTTCATCAATTACGGATGTGGTTTTTTTGATATTTGCGCTGAGGGCTGTTTTGCTGAAATCTCTTTGTACTCCCGGTTGAGAGATGTATTGGGTGAGTAATCTCATCACTTCTTCGATGCGACGAAAATGTTCTTGTTGCTCTTCAATACTTTTTCTGATGGTCTCAAGACGTCCACTATTAGCAGTCTTTGCTTCAGCCAATTTTTGGGAAGATTGCGTAGCTTCAACTACCGATTTTGCTGCGGCGCTTGTGCTTGCAACGACGCTTAATAAGATATCCCCTAGAGGTCTTTGTCCTTCTCCAATCGCAGCTTCTTTTAGGAATGTTGCGACTAGACCTTTTGGCGTGATTTCTCCTGGCGCGGTTTCTCCTGGTGCGGTTTCCGGCATAGTGGGTTGATCAATTAAAGATTAGGGGGTATTAAATCACTTTTTACTCAATTAGTCAAGCCCCTTCTAGCTTTTTGGGCATTTCACTTTTGGATGTGTTTAGGAATAATCGCTTGATGGGCGTGGATTTCCCTCAGGGATGGGGGGCTTTAAGTTTGGATGGCAGTAAAGGCGTGTCTACAATTTCTCTGCCCATTCTTTGATTCTGCGGATTCCTTCGCGGATGTTTTCGTCGGAGCCGACAAATGAGAAGCGGATGAAGTCTTCGCCGTGCGGGCCGAAGCCGCTGCCGTGGAGGACCAACGTATGAGCTTCACGCATTATTTTGTCAGCAAGCTCTTTCGAATTTACTTTGAGTTTTTCGCAAAGAGGTTTCGCATTTGTGAAGAGGTAGAAAGTGCCTTTCGGAACATTGGCGTGGAGGCCCGGGACTTCGTTGACAAGACTTGTGATGAGGTCGCGTTTTCGTAGATATTCCAGGCGCATTTCTTCAACCGCTTTAGGTGATTTTTTGCCGGAAACAGCTTCGAGAACTGCCAATTGATTCATTGTTGCGGGGCAAGAAACGTCATTGATTTGGATATGCTCGATGTGGCCTTTCATTTCTGCGTTTTTTGTTACTGACCAGCCCATGCGCCAGCCTGTCATTGCGAAAGTTTTTGACGCGCCGTTGAGGACAACTGTGCGTTCCGGCATGCCCGGGAAGTTTGTGATTGAAACGTGTTTCCCTTCAAAAAGGATGTGGTCGTAGATTTCGTCTGAGATTACCCAAATGTCTTTTTCGACTGCAATTTTTGCCAATTCTCTCAATGTTTCTTCCGAGAAAACGCCGCCGGTTGGGTTTGATGGGGTGTTAATAATCATCATTACGGTTTTGTCCGATATCGAAGCTCTGACATCTTTCATGTCCGGCTGAAAGCCGAGTTCTTCTTTTAGCGGGACGAAGACCGGAGTGCCGCCGAGGTAATTTGTGACGGATGCGTAAATCGGCCAAGCTGGATCAAAGATCAACACTTCGTCTCCAGGGTCGACGACTGCGTTGATTGTGTAAAAAATACATGGTTTTGCGCCGGCGTGAATAACGACATCATCGAGTTCATATTTTGTCCCCGTGGCTTCTGTTTCATAGTCTGCAATTGCTTTACGGACTTCGGGTATTCCAGGAGGTGGAGTGTAATGAGTTTTATTTTCTTTAATAGCCGTTATTGCAGCTTTTTTGATGTTTTTTGGAGTGTCGAAAGCTGGTTCGCCGATCTGGAGGTATATTAAACGGTCTCCTTTTGGTTCAAGTTCTTCTTTCTCGAATTTTTTGGCTTTTGCCATGACCGAGAAGGCATCTTCGGTACCGAGTTTTTGGAGGCGGGGAGTGAATTTTCGCATGAGGGGTGGGGTTAGTTATATAGGGCTCCGGAGTAAAGTAATGGGGTAGGTGAGCTCCGGAGTAAAGCTACCCCAATAGTAGACTCCGGAGCTTAGTGTTTTCTTGAGATAACTTTTTCTGCTTTTTTGACAATGTCGGTGTATTTGCAGCCATATTTTACCATGAGTTCATTTGGGGTGCCGGATTCACCAAATGTATCCATGATGCCGACCATTTCTCCAGGGACTGGGCAGTTTTGAGCGAGGACTTCGAAGACGGCTGAGCCCATGCCGCCCATGACTTGATGTTCTTCCGCGGTTACGACTGCGCCTGTTTTTTTTGCGCTTTTTACGATTGTTTCTACGTCGATCGGTTTGATGGTATGCAGGTTGATGACTTCTGCGCTTATTCCTTTTTGTGCGAGTTCGTCGCTTGCGTCCAATGCTTCCGCGACCATCGCGCCGCAGGCGATTAGTGTTACATCGGTTCCTTCGCGGAGGATATTTGCTTTGCCGACTTCGAATTTATCTTCCGGCTTTGTGACGACAGGAACTTTTTCGCGGCCGAAGCGGATGTAGACCGGGCCTTTAATTTTGGCTGCGGCCAGCGTTGCTTTCTTGGTCTCGTAATAATCCGCCGGGACGAGAACGGTCATATTCGGCAGGCATCTCATGATTGAAATTTCTTCCAGCGCTTGGTGAGTTGCGCCATCGGGGCCGACGGAAACTCCGCCGTGAGCGCCGCCCAATTTAACATTCAAATTATTTATGCAAATCGTTGTTCGGATTTGTTCCCATGCCCGGCCTGAAACGAAAACGCCGTATGTCGAAACGAACGGAATGAAATTTGCCAGCGAAAGCCCTCCGGCGACGTTTACCATGTTTTGTTCAGCGATTCCTATGTTGAAAAATCTGTCCGGGAATTTGTCTCTGAAGAGGCAAGTTAATGTTGATTTCGAGAGATCGGCGTCGAGGACGACGACGGCGGGGTCTGCTTGGCCGAGCTCTATGAGGGCGTCGGCCCAGCCTTGTCGAGTTAATTTTAGTTCCCAGTTGGTCATGATTTTAATTTGATGAGATTTTTTGCGTGCGCGTAAGCGAGTTGGTGCCGAGTCGCGTGGGTGAGTGGGGTGGTCCTGGAATGCGTGTGGGCGTGTTGGCGCGAGCGGGTGAGTGAGTCCTGTGGATTTGCGTTAATTTATTTGTTTAATTTGTTCGTCGAGTTCTTTCATGGCGAGAGCGTATTCCTCGTCGTTCGGGGCTTTCCCATGCCAGCCAGCGACATTTTCCATATATGAAATTCCTTTCCCTTTAATTGTGTGCGCGATGATTGCGGTTGGACGGGTTGGGTCGAAAGTCGAGTTGCTAGCTGTGGGCGATTGAGAATTTGCTGAAGGATTTGTTGAGCTGGGAATGCTTGTTGAGCTTGAAGCATTTGTTGAGTCATTTGGCACTTTTTCTCCCGCTGAAAGTAAATTAAATTTTTTGAAAGCTTCGTAAATTTCTTTAAGATCGTGGCCGTTTTTGACATTGATTACATTCCAGTTGAACGCCTCAAATTTTTTATCCAAAGGCGCGACTTCCATAACTTCTTCGGTCGGGCCGTCGATTTGGAGGCGGTTGTAGTCGATAATTATGCAAAGGTTATTGAGGTGATAATGGGCTGCTGACATAATAGCTTCCCACATTGAGCCTTCCTGGAGTTCGCCTTCACTGCTCATGTCAAAAACGCGGCGGGAATTTTTTGTCGGGTCTTTTTTGCCGAGAGTTTTTAGGCCCAGTGCGAGCCCGACGGCTACCGATAAATTTTGTCCTAGCGATCCGCCGCCGATTTCTATTCCGTGATCGAGGTCACTTTTCGGGTGGCCTTGGAGGAAACTGCCGAATTTGCGGAAAGTTACGAGTTCTTTCGGGTCAATGTATCCGGTTCGCGCAAGAATTGAGTAGTAAGCCGGTGAAATGTGGGCTTTTGAAAGGATGAATCTGTCGCGATCGGCCCATTTCGGATTTTCGGAATTATGTCGGAGGACACAGTTGTATGCGACGATAAATAAATCCGTTGCGGAAAGCGCTCCTCCCGGGTGGCCCGAACCTGCTGCGTGAGTTTCTTCCACGATGTCGCGGCGCATTTGGATTGCTTTGAGTTTTAGTTCGTTTTCGTTGAAGGGAAGTGGGTATAGCATTTTGTTGTTTTGATTGTTTCTGATCTTGTTGGTCGCGATTATGCTTTAGCGCGTGCTGGTCGAGATTGTATTGGTTTGTGTCAATTCCCGGACGCTTGTTGGCCGTAGGGTACAAAAAATTCAAGATTTTTTCAAATTTTTAATGTTTTGTTTTGGTGTTTATGTGGTTTGATCGCTTTGCTATTGACTAAATCTCTGATTTGAATCATAATCCCGTCCTTAAATTGTCTAATACCAAATATCTAAAGAAGATGGACTTACAAACTGAAAAAATATTTAAAGAGCAGGCCAAGGAGGATCCCAGACAATTTCTTCCGCTTTTTGATGAGGATTTTTCGGTGCTTTATAGATATGTCGCGAGGAGGGTTCAGGATGAAAATATTAGGGAACAAATTGCTAGATTGGCTTTTTTGGATGCCGTGGGGCAGATGAGCACTTGTCCTTCGGATGTGAATTTTTCGACTTGGCTTTTCTCGATCGCGAAGAAAAGGGTTCAGGAGTACGTGAAAGGCGGGGTTTCCGGGCCGGCTCCGGAGATAAGTTCTCCAATTTTTAGCGGAGCGTCCGTGACTGACGGAGTTTATGATGATGAATTTAAATTGAAACAACAGGCTGAAACTTTCTTTTCGGCTTTGACTTTTGAAGAAAGAGAAATTGTTAAATTGAAATTTTTTGAAGAATTGACGGATGGGGAAGTGATGTATGTTTTGGGGATTTCCGGGGGAGTGATCGGCCCCAAAATTTACCAGGTTTTAAAGAGGGGGTACGAGATTTTGTTTGGGAAAATTGATGATTATACGGGGGTTTATTATGGGGAGCTGCATAGTTTTTTGGCGAGGCTGAAGGACATTGAAAAAATACCGGTTCCAGATGTTTTGAAATTGAAACTACGGGTGGAAATTAAAAACAAAGTCGAGAAGATGTATACGGAGAAATTTGAAAGAGGGGAGGCAGAAGGTGAAAGTGACGAGGCTGGAAAGACTGGATTTGAGGAAAGAAAGACAGGAGTTGATGTTGGAGAAAAAGGGGCTGAAAGTGATGAGACCGGGAGGATGGGATTTGAGGGAAAAAAGGGAATGGCTGATGCAGAGAATCCCAGAAGTGGTGAATATAACGGAATGAAACTTGATCCCGACTTCGATCCTTTTAAAGTGGGATCAAAAGATCCGGCAAAAACATTTGTGTATGCTGCGAAAGGTATGTCTCGAGGTGATGTAGAGGAAGTTACTCAGGAATATGTTGGGAAACAGGGAGGTGATGAGATATATGGTAGCTATGAAACTCAAGGGGAGGCTGTTACTCATGATGATTACGAGAAACATGGAGGTGATGAGGCCGGGGAATCTGGCGTGATTGCCGAACATAGTGAATATGGCGATATCGGGGTGTTACGTGATGACCATGAGAAGCAAGTTCCTGTTTCAGATTTTGGTTACGAAAAGGATATTGGCGATGTTTCGTATGGGTCGAACATTGATGAAGTTGTGCCGGTACATTTTGGAGAAGATAGTGGTGCAGGTTTTGATGAAGATGAATTTAGTTTTGCCAAAGCATTTTCTGAAATTTGGGAAAGATGGAAGTCGGCGATTTTGCTTATCCCAAGCGGAATTTTTGTTGCCGTGGTATTGGTCGTTTTAGGGACTTACTTGTTTGGCAAAAGTGGCGGGGAAGGAGTTACTGGGTTGCCATTTGATGTTGATTACGGAAGTGGGTTTGAGCAGGTTGTTTTTCATGGAAAGCCTGACGAGGTGTCCGATTACAAAGAAAAGTTTAATATTGAGAATAATTTGATCGTGAAGATTGCCGAGGGGAAGGAGGTCAAGAATGTGAAGATTGAGAAAAGTGAAATTGGGGAAGGTGAAATGCTTGATGTTGAATTTTTATTAAAGGGTGGGGATGGGCTTGATTATACGTTTAGTGAAAGCGGGAAGGGTGATTATAGGGTGAAGAGTTTTAAGAAGGTTGAGAATTAAGTGCGGATGTATCTGTAATTTATTAATTAGTAATACTGATTATGTCGTTGGAAGAAGATTTACATGAAGGTGATTCTGTGGGTATGGACGTGGATGTTGCTACGGGTGATCGTGTTGCTTCGATGAGTATCGATGAGGCTCGGGAATTATTTCAAGAGGCGTTTCGTAGCAGAGATGTATTGGTTATATCTGATCGTTTGGCCAGAATCCCCGATAAAAACTCTGAGGTAGCGAGGTTGTTGGCAAGCGGGGTGGCACAGTTTGGAAGGGGTGTAGATATTTTGGTTGCGTTGAGGCATGTTGATGTTATGTCCAGAGCCAGTGAGATATTGGTGGAAGGGGTGATTACGACAGGGGAACTTTCTGGTATGATTTTGGCTCTTGATACGGTTTGGCAAAATCCAAAATCTGTTCTTGCGTTGGCGAGGGCGATTACTATTTTTGGATTACCGGAAACAAGCGAAATGCTTTTGTCCAAAATTGGTCCCGATTCGGAGGCTGGAAGACTTTTTGTCCAGAAGATTACTTCTTCCGGTTCAGTTAAAACAAACGCGCTAGCTTTATTGAAAGTTGACCCTAATTCTGAAGCTGCGATGCTTTTTGTTGATAAGGTTTTATCATCAAATAATGAGAGGATAATCGCTTATCTTTTGAGATGCCTTGACTGTGATTCAATGGCTGCGATGCGTTTGGCGACCGTTCTTTCTTCTCGTTCTCCAGAATTGGCATTGAAGGTTATAGAAACTGTCCCCGAAGAGTCTGCTGTAGAATTAATTTTGGCGGAAGGGCTTGTTGAAAATTTCAGTGAATTTGTGTTTGAAAAAGCATCTGATGTCTTGAGGAGAAGACCCTTGATTGCTTATAAATTAGCTTTAAAGGTAGCTGGTTCAGGCGATATTGGGCTAATGGCTGATACTTTATTGAAATTGAAAGGATGGGATTCTAAAGCTAGGGAATGTTTAGTTTGGCAGATAGCTGGTTCTGGAGGATATGACAAAATGATAGAATTGCTGAGGTCAAGAGTGGTTGATTGTTCTTCGGAAGAGGGGCGGATATTTGCTGATGCTATCGCAATGTCTACGGATTCCGAATGGATTGAGCAGGCTTTGTCTGAGATGGGGAGAGAGGATTCTTTGGCTAAAACTGTTTTGATAAGACACGGGGTGCTTTATAGGTCTGATTCTAGGCTACTTGTCGTCGCGCTTGCTTTAGTGGATCATAATAGCGATATCGGGCAGGACTTGGCGGAAGATATTACTTCCCGATCGGATGTTGGAAGAATGAAGGAAGCTTTGAAGATAGCTGCGCGTGGTTCCAAGGTTGAGACTGAATTGATT
>Ga0233420_10000470_pt1 | contig 17157 bp, 19 predicted proteins | sample Watercolumn_Mata_4_FD_183009 | JGI IMG/M metagenome (GOLD analysis project Ga0233420, IMG submission 183009) | Freshwater microbial communities from Lake Matano, South Sulawesi, Indonesia - Watercolumn_Matano_2014_102_MG | ecosystem: Environmental > Aquatic > Freshwater > Lake | place...
TCGGTGGAAGCGGCTACGCGGCCATAATCTGATCCCAAAGGTCCTTGACGGCGTTAAATTCATCGACGGAATAGAGCAAACACTTGCCGCTTAGTTTTTTTTAAAACACAACATTTGGTAATTACTCCGAGTTTGCGGGAAAAGTACTGGACAACTGGGCATGGAAGAACGGCGTAAAGCTCGATTTCAGCAGACCTGGAAAACCGGTGGACAACGCGTTTATCGAAAGCTTTCATCGAACTGTCCGGAATGAATGCCTGAACGACAACTGGTTTCTGAGCATGAGCCATGCCCGTGAAGTCATCGAAGAGTGGAGAATGAAGTACAACAACATCAGGCCTCATAGTGCCTTGAATCGTCTGACACCTGCTGAATTTGCGGCTCAGCAGCAAGAATTTTCTCTAAGTCTGGTGGTACAGTAAACGGGGCAAGTTCCATACCTCGAAATAAAAACGTACCGGTCATTACGAAAGATCCAGGAAGAAATCTGGCGGGTCCATGAAATCCATCTTTGTTATGAACGAACCGGGGAGGTATATGTCAAACAGATGGGTAACAGTGCATTTACGAACGAGGTTCAGCAACTTCTTGAGTTCTGAGTTTCGGCACTAACTGGCACAACTCAGGAGAAGGTCGATAACGAGAGCGTTATCGATACCGCCTGATAGTACCAGCAAAAAAGCAATCCGTGAGCGGGTCATGGATTGCTTTTTTTGTTTGTCTGTGTATATATCTCATGGTGCCGGAGCGGGAAATGCCGGTAACGGGTAACCGGTAACGGGTAACCTCAAGCAGTAAAAAACATGAATGAGCAGTATGAACGGGTCGCTATCGTGACCGGAGCCACCTCCGGTATCGGTGAGGCCACGGCAAGGCTTTTCGTTGCTTCAGGATTCGGGGTGGTCGGGATCGGGCGCAATGCGGAAAAACTGGCGGAGCAGGAGCGGGAGCTTGGTCAGGCATTTGTCGGGGTGGCAGGAGATGCTTCCGACGAATCCATGATCGGCTGCCTTTTTGCCATTGCCATTGAACGACTCGGACAGGAGGCGGACATCGTGGTGGCCAATGCAGGCCGGGGACTCGGGGGTTCGGTCAAAGATGCCGACCTCAGTGAGTTCCGCGAAGTGTTCGAAATCAACGTTCAGGGGGCTCTCCTGCTGTTGCAGCAAGCTGCGCGCAGGATGGTTGTCCTGCAGGAGGGACGTTTTCCTCGAAAGGCGGCAGATATCGTCGTGTTTGGCTCGACGGTCGGGTACCACATTTCACCCTTCAGTGCGGTTTACGGATCAACGAAATTCGCGGTTCACTCTCTGGCAGAAGGGCTTCGCCGGTAAATAGGGCCGAAAGGCGTGCGGGTATCGACGGTTGCTCCGGGCATCGTGGTGAGCGGCTTCCAGCCGGTTGCGGGCTACACCGATGAACTTGTCAGGACGTTCCATGACCGGTTCGGACCCCTGCTGCATGGCGAGGATGTCGCCCATGCGATTCTCGGCTTTGTCTCGCAGCCGCCGCACGTTCATTTCAGCGACGTGGTGGTGAGGCCGACACGGCAGGATTACCCGTAAGAAGGATATCGCTGACAGGCTTCCAGGCGTTTCGATGGTTTTGCTTTTACACGTGAGTCATTTTATCGCGGCTTTGAGATCGAACTGTGTACAGCGTTTATACACTGATCGAGATAACACGTTATCAGGGAACTGCCATGTCGTTCTACTCTGAATTCGCTCCGTATTACGAACAGGTCTTTCCCTTCAGGGAGGAGGTGTATGCTTTTCTGAAAGACTACGCCGGCGAACAGGGGAATGCGGTGCTTGACCTCGGGTGCGGTACCGGTCACTATTGTGGCATGTTTGCCCGTGACGGCTACGCCTGCACGGGGATCGATCTCGACCGGGGAATGGTTGACGCTGCCGCTCGATCCTATCCGCAGGCCTCATTCAGGCTCATGGACATTGCCGATGCAGGCCGCCTTCAGGGTTCGTTCGATATGGCGTACTCGATCGGCAACGTGCTGGCACACCTGCCGCAGTCCGGTTTTTCCCGGCTCCTGCAGGCTGTTCACTCGCTGCTCCATCCGGAGGGTTCCTGGATATTCCAGACCGTGAACTGGGACCGTCTGCTCGGCTTCGGGGAGTATCGATTTCCTGTTAAAACCATGGATCGAGGCGCTATGACGTTTCACCGCCTGTACAGCGGCATATCACGGGAGCGTGCGGTGTTCAGCTTTTCGCTCATGAAAGGGGATTCGGCGCTCTTCAGCGAGCAGGTTTCGCTGTATCCTGCGACATCCGAACAGCTTCTCAAGCTTCATCGCAAGGCGGGTTTCGGGCACAGAGGCAGTTATGGCGGTTTTGACGGCGTCCGTTTTGTTGCGGAACAGTCGTCCGCGCTGGTGATGGTTTTCAGGAAAAAAAACTGATCAGTTCACTGCCACGATCCGTACCGATGCCGTGCCCCTGCCGATGAGGCCGAGTTCACGGGCTGCAGCAGGCGAGACGTCGATGATACGGCTTTTGCGGTGCGGGCCGCAATCGTTGATCCGGACGGTAACCTCCCTGCCGTTATCAAGGTTGGTTACCCTGACTGCGGTTCCGAACGGCAGTGTCCGGTGTGCAGCGGTAAAATCCTGAATGCTGAAACGTTCTCCGCTTGCCGTCCGGCGCCCGTGGAAACGATCGGCGTAATAGGATGCACGTCCTTCTGAAACAACCGATACGGCTCTTTTTTCCGGCATGACGGCAGTTTCATCCGTTTTGCCGGTGACCGGCAGGAGCGCAGTGGTGAGGAAAAAAAGTGCACACCGCACTGACGGGGCAATGAAAGCTTTTTGCTGCATGATCCAGTGCCTCTTTTTGTTTTGTTCGCCGTCTGCAGCAGGGTTTTCGGACAATAAGGCTGTCGGCCAGTTGTCAGGGAACCCTGCCGGATATGGAGATGGGCTGGAAAAAGGAGCTGCCGGTCAGCCGGAGTATGCTACCGATGCGTTCTTGTCTATGGCTTCCACCCTGACCTGTGCGGTTCCTGACTGCAGGAGGCCGATCGCTTTTGCTGCTTCTGCGGAAAGGTCGATGACTCTTCCCTTGATAAACGGCCCGCGGTCGTTGATGCGGACGATCACATCCCTGCCGTTTCTGAGATTGGTTACCCGCACCAGTGTTCCAAAAGGAAGCGACCGGTGTGCAGCGGTCAGATCGTTCATGTTGAACCTTTCGCCGTTTGCGGTTCTGCGACCGTGGAACTGGTTTGAATAGTAAGAGGCCTTGCCTTCCGACACCAGCATGAATGTATCGGATTGCTTGCGGTCTTCAGACCGGGGTGATGCGAGAGCCGAGGGTTGGAATATGGTTTCAGTCTGCGCTGAAAGTGGCATGCCGGTGATGCATGCGCTGAAAAAAAGGCCGGTCAGTACGGCATGGACGATAAATAAAGCATAACGTTTTTCATGTCTCATAATGCTAAGGTTTGGTACTCTGTCCCTTAAACAACATCGACAGTAAGAACAGGTAGATTGAATAAGTTTTCATTGTCTATCCAGTGTTTCGACAATAATAAATATAGGAAACAAACACGTAAAAATGCAAATATGCCGCTAAAGCCGCTTGTGGCAGGGCTTTCCGAGGGTGCGGGATGCTTTTTTATCGAGAAAGATGAGTGTTTTTTGTTCAGGGTTTGCTACTTTAGCCTGGAGCAAACAAGGGGTTTGAAAAGGGTTTTATTTTCCGGATCATGAATATTATTCATCGGGTATCCATTATTGCCGCAACCTTGCTGCTGCTGCAGGTTGCGGCTGTGGCTGCCCAGACTGCCGATGAGTACATCGAGCTTGGCGTCGAACAGGGACATGAAGGCAAGGTACAGGAGGCGATCGACTCTTTCAGCAAGGCGCTCATGCTCGATTCAGGGAATGCCGGAGCATATTACAATCGCGGACTTGCGAAATCACTCGCAGGGGATATCCGGGGAGCGATAGACGATTACAGCCGGGCTATCAAGCTCGATCCGGCTCTGCTCGGAGCGCATAATAACAGGGGGTTCGCCCGGGCAGCGCTCGGTGATTTCAGGGGGGCGATCGAGGATATTTCAAAGGCTATAGCGCTGGACCCTTCGGTTCCGGAATTCTACAACAACAGGGGGACGGCGAAATCAGCCATCGGTGACTACAAAGGAGCGATTGCTGATTATACCCGTTCGATACAGCTCAATCCGCATCTTGCCGGTGCATACAATAACCGCGGCCTTGCCAGGAATCTTGGGGGAGACCCCAGGGGGGCGATCAGTGACTTCACGCTCGCGCTGGAGCGTGACCAGCGTTACGATGCTGCGTGGTACAACCGGGGCAACGCACGTGTTGCCACCGGGGATTACCGCGGTGCCGTTGCCGATTACGACAAGGCGCTGATTCTCAATCAACGGCTCGTCGAGGCATATAACAACCGGGGCTATGCCAAGGCCGCACTTGGCGACTACCGGGGAGCAATCGACGATATGAGCCTTTTGCTGAAGGCCAGGCCTGACAACGCCGAGGCCTATTACAACCGGGGTATAGCCAGAAAACAGCTCGGCGATGTCAGCGGGGCGATCGTGGACCTGAAAAAAGCAGCAAGTCTTGGTGATACGCTTTCGGTCAGGGTACTGAAAGAGCTTCTCGGGCGATGAGGCCAGGTCCGGCAGGACTGAACAGACAACAGGCGAGGGCAGCATGCTGAACACCCACCTCCCGGTTTTTGCGGAAAATCCCTGAGAACCGGGCGCAGGCCTCCATTTACAGGGTTATTTCGTTACGTGTTCATTTTGAATTTTCATGAACAATCGTACATTAAAAGTTTATAGTTTCATTATTATTTCTCTCAAGCAGCCGGAGGCAGCACCGGCAAGGAGGTCGAGATGACGCAGTTCAGGGTTGGCGACGCCATCGTCTATCACAAGCCGAAAAGTTCCTTCTGCCCAGGACCCAGAGCCCGGCAGGTTTTTCCGCTTGAACACGGCGAGGGGTATCATTACGTTGTGGACAAGTTCTGGAAGGTGACCGAGGTGCACGATGACGGCACCATCGAGGTAACCACGCGTACCGGGAAAAAACATCTGCTTGAGGCCAGCGATCCGAATATCCGCAAGGCGGATATTTTTCAGCATATCATCCATCGCAAGCGTTTTCCGCAGTTATCCGAGATCAAGAAATAGCCTGGACGAGCTCAGGACTCACTCTTCGCCCTCTCCTGCAGGCTCGGCTCCAGCCCTGAGATGGCAGGCCTCTGTATCGTACCAGAGCGGCGAGTCATGACGAAGCATGCTGATGACAACCTGGAATTCTGCAGGGTCCTTGAAGACATGGTTTTCAATCAGCTGGTTGTTCGAGTCATAAAAGGCAATTCGGCCCTCGTGTTCGGTGATATCCCACCGGCTGTAATAGCTTGAAACAAGAATGTTGGCCATAAGGGCACCCCTTTTTGTTTCCGGTTTCCGGACAGCCGGAACGAGGCATCAGGCTGTCCGCGTCTTGTTGTTTCGGTCAGGGTTTGCTGAATGCAGCGCCTCTCGTTACAGCCCAGTTCGCCGTTGCCTTTTTTCCTGAAGGAAGAACCGTTTCCGGTGAAATGATGGCGCGGTTCAGGTTGGTATCCATCAAGGTGGCATCCTTGAGAATTGCACCCGAAAGATCGGCGCCTTCAAGATCGGTATCGAAAAGCGATGCCCCTGTCAGGTCCGCTCCCCGGAGGTTCGTTCCCGCCATCATGGCGCCGTAAAGGTTTGCCTGTGTCAGGTTACTCTGGCTGAGATCGGCATCTTTCAGGAATGCCCGGTCAAAATTTGCCTTGTGGAGATTCGCTCCGTGCAGCTTCACTCCTTTCATGTCGGCTTTCTGGAAATTCGAACTGCTGAAATCCCCGTTGTTCATGATGGCGGCGTCAAGGTTTGCATCCTCGAAATCCGATCCGGCCATCGATGCCTTCTCGAGGTTTACTCCTTTCAGCTTGGCATTTTCAAGCTTTTCCTCTTTTCTCGTTATGGGGAGTTCGGGATTTTTCGCCCGCATGCTGTTCCACGTTTCCACCTCTTCGATAAGCAGCTCCTGCTGCTGTTTCTTGCCGGAAAGAGCGCCGTCCCCCTTTTTTTCCAGTCCGGCGGTTTCAGTCCGGTTGTTCAGATACTCTGGCTCTGGCAGGGTGAGGTACACCGGTGGAGGCGCTTCCGGTTCGTTTTCGAAGCGGGCGTTCCGCAGCGAAGCCCATAGCCTGCTTGCTCTTTCTCCGGAAGAAATGACGGTATTGTTTGAAACCGTTGCTCCACTGAGGTTTGCCTGGTCCAGAAACGTTGCGCCTTTGAAACTGGCTCCCTTGAGGTTTGCATTTTGCAGATCAGCATCGTACAGCACGGTTTCCTCAAGGTTTGCCCTTGACAGATCTGCCTCTTCAAGCAGGGCCCACCGCAGGTTGCATCCCTTGAGATTTGCTCCGGAAAACGATGCCTGCTTCATGAAGGAGCCCTTGAGATTTGCCTTGACCAGTGAGGCGCCGTTCAGGTTGGCCCCTTTCATATCGGTTTTTTTTGCAAAAGCTTGGGAGAGATCCGATTTCTGCAGGTTCGCATTGTTGAGGTTCGCTCCGCTCAGTTCGGCTCTCACCAGTGACGCATTACTGAGATTGGCTCCCGAGAGGTTTGCGCCTTCAAGTTTTGCTTTTCCGAGGTCAACGGTTTTTCCTGGATTTGACTTGCGCATTGCCTCCCATTGTGCCCGTTGCTTGAGCAGCATGCCGAAAGCATCAGGATCGTAAGCCAGTGCGTCTGCCGGAGCATGGAAACAGCAGGCCGCCAAAAAGAGGGCCCTGAAAAATGAGCGTTTATGGTTCATTCCGTATCGGGTTGATTGCAGGGTGTTGCATGCACTGGATGCCGTGCTGCATTGCCTGCTCAGTGACAAGAACTCCAGTTACATGAAAAGTAATGAAATTGCCGGTAAGTCAGGAAACTTTCTTCGCTGACGGAGTATTAAATAAGATATAATAAGTCTTATTTAATGTTTAAGGTTGACATCATGAACACGCAATCATCATATACTGGGAAGGTACTTGTGGCAGGAGCTACCGGCAAGACCGGCCAGTGGGTGGTCAGGCGCCTGCTGCATTACGGTATTTCTGTTCGCGTACTCGTACGGTCAGCGGAAAAAGCCGCCATGTTCGGGGACCGGGTTGAGGTCGCTGCAGGTCATATACAGAATACAGGGGAGATCGCTGCCGCTGTAAAAGGTTGTGCCGCAGTGATTTCCGCTCTTGGATCGAGTTCTTTTTTCGGAGAAAGCTCGCCGCCGGAGGTCGATCGAGATGGCGTTATCCGTCTTGCTGACGAAGCAGCGAAGGCTGGAGTGAAGCATTTCGCCATGGTCAGCTCCATAGCGGTAACGCACTGGTACCATCCCCTGAATCTCTTTGCCGGGGTGCTTTCGATGAAACATGCAGCCGAGAAGCATGTCATGGAGCTGTTTTCCCGTGAAGGACGAAGCTATACGATTGTTCGCCCGGGAGGTCTGAAAGACGGCGAGCCGCTCATGCACAGGCTTTACGTCGATCAGGGGGACAGGATATGGAACGGCTGGACAAACCGTTCCGATGTTGCCGAACTGCTGGTACTCTCCTTATGGGACACGAATGCGAGAAACAGGACCTTCGAGGTGATCAGTGAAGCTGAAGAGCCCCAGGAGGATCTTTCCCGCTATTATACAAAGCTTGCCGGTTAGCTTTCGCCCGGCCTCAAAAAAACAAAGCTCTCCATCTCTGGAGAGCTTTCTGTGTATCCTGTAGGCTCAGCGGCTGAAGGGCACGTTTCAATCCTTGAAACGTCTTTCGATATCTTTCTGCGGTATGGCATATCCCGAAGTGTCTGGGGATGATCCTCTCAGGCCAGCTGAAGCTCCTCCTCCGCCATACAGGTGAGGATATGCATTGGCCCCGAGCCTTTTGGTTGTTTTACCGATGTTTTCGAGGGAATCTGCCATTACCCACCAGTGTCCGTCTATGAACACTTCAAGAAACCTTCCGTATGCTTCTGCACCCTGAACAAATGCTCCAGATATGTTGCTCATCGTCAGCCCTGTTTTGTGGTTGATGGTTGTGGTACGGTTCCGTACGTATACGCTTGCTTTAAAGTAGAAAAATATTCCCCTACTGCCAAAGCCTTTTTCACTGAGTGCGTGCTTCTTTTTGGAAAGTCCCCGTGTTCAGCGGAAATTAGAGCCGCTCGATGATTTCAAGCAGTTCCAGACGTCCGAAAGGCTTGCAGAGACAGGCATCTGCACCCATCATCATGGCAAGGTTGAGGTAGTTTTCCGGAATGCATATTCCACCTCCTGAAATGGCGATGATTTTTGTGGAGGGAGAAATTTTTCTGATATCCCTGATGGTCTCAACACCTTCTTTTTCTGGCATGAGCATATCGGTAACGACCATTTCGAAAGGGCCGTTGCGGTTTAACTGCTTGATGCCTTCGATGCCGTTGCACGCCTCTTCGACCGAGTGCCCTTCGCTGCAGAGAATCAGGCAGACCATATTTCTTATGTCTGCGTCGTCTTCAATCACCAGGACCTTCATGATGGTTCATTTGAGGATTTCTGATAGAGCGTCTTGCGAATGATCGCAGCCAGTTCACTGAAGGTAACGGGCTTTACAAGGATGGCGCGGATATGGTGACGCTTCAGTTCATTCTCGCCGATTTGGTTGTTGTTGCCCGTGATGATGATAATCGGCACACCGGGCTTTTTCCTGCTGATTTTATCCGCCACTTCGAAACCGTTCAGTTCGGGCATGGAAAGATCAGTGAAGACAAGCTCGAAACGGGAAGGCTGGCGGCAGAAAAGCGCTGTGCCAAGCAGGCTGCTGTTGCTTGTGACTGTGTGGTAACCAAGCTGAACCAGCATGTGCCTGATGGTATCGGTGACCGACGCATCGTTGTCAATGACAAGAATGGATTCATCCTCGACATGAAAGGGGGGCTGCTGCAGGGCGTGTTCGCCGGCATCCATGGCACAGACCGGAAAATAGACATGCACCGCCGTTCCCTTTCCGGGTTTGCTCTGGACGGTGATCGTGCCGTTGTGGCTTTGAATGATGCCGTGAACAACCGACAGGCCGAGACCTGTTCCCTTGTCTGGTGGCTTGGTGCTGAAAAATGGTTCGAAAATCCGTTCGAGATTTTTCTTGTCGATGCCGATCCCTGTATCGCACACGGTCAGGCGGTTGTATTCACATTCAGGTTTGAGATTGGGCCAGTTCTTTGCCATCCCGGCGGTACAGCGCACTTTTTTTAGGCCAATGGTCAGTGTTCCGCCTTTTTTCTGCATGGCCTGAAGCGCATTGGTGCAGAGATTCATGATCACCTGGTGTATTTGTGACGGGTCGGCAATAATCCGGGCGCAAGGAGTCGGAAGATATTTTCGTAGGGATACCTCGCGAGGTATCGAGGGAGCAAGAAGCTCCAGTACATCGGCGACAACGAGGGCGAGATTTACCGGTTTCTGTTGCTGCGCTGCCTGACAGTTGAAGGTGAGAATCTGGGCAACGAGTTTTTTTGCCCGCAGGGCAGCCTTGACGATCGCGTCCAGGTAGGGGCTTATGGCATCCGGTGTTCCGAGCCGCAACTGGGCCATTTCCGCATAGCCGAGGATCGGAGTGAGGATGTTGTTGAAATCGTGCGCGATGCCGCCTGCCAGTGTTCCGATGGTTTCAAGTTTCTGTGCCTGGCGGAGTTGTTCCTCGAGTTTTTCTTTCTGTGACTCTGCTTTCTTGTAGTTCGTGATGTCAAGAAATACCGTCTGCGTTGCAGGGTGTCCTTCATACTCGATGCTGGTGCTGTGCACGGCTACCCACACGTAACCCCCGTTTCGGTGCATGATGCGGTAGTCCCTGCGCGGCTGTTTTTTCTCTCCGGAAAGCCGCTTTCTGAACTGGGAGAAGAAAATATCGCGATCTTCCGGGTGAACCATGCTGTGGATCTGTTCAGGGGAGAGTCGGGTAAGTTCTTCAGGTGCATATCCTGTTATCGTCTCCATCGGATGGCTGGCATAGGAGACCCTCAGGGGGTTGTCCTGTGCGATCAGTACACCCTGTATCGAGCCTTCCACCAGTTTCCGGTATTTTTCCTCACTCATCTGCAGTGCCTGCTCGATGATTTTTTTCTCCGTGATGTCCTCGCTCAGGGCGATGAAGTGACTGGTTTTTCCATCGGATTCCGTGATGGGGCCAATGGTGGATTTTTCCCAGAAAAGCTCTCCGTTCTTTTTTTTGCTGTGGAATTCATCCTGCCAGACCACTCCCTCTGAAATGGTTTTCCAGATGTTCCGGTAATAGCTGTTCGGACGTTCGCCAGTTTTGAACATCCGCAGATTTTTCCCGGTTACCTCGCCGGTATCGTATCCCGTCGTTGTCACGAAGGCCGGGTTCACATATTCGATATTTCCTTCACGGTCAGTCATGATGATGCTCACGGGGCTCTGTTCTAGTGCGACGGAGAGTTTCCGGAGCTGCAGTTCGCTCTGTTTGCGTTCCGTAATATCGATGCAGGTGATGAAGAATGCTTCTGCTCCTTCGTAAAAGAAAGGATAGACCTTGTAGTGGACCCAGATGTGTCTGCCGTCTTTTCTTTTCAGACGGGTTTCGAAATTTTCAAGATATCTGTTTTTTCGCAAAAGGCTGATGAGTCGCTCGCGTTCAGTGGGTTCGGCATAAAACGTGCTTGCGTTCATCCGGAGTATCTCCTCGTGCGTATAGCCGAGTATATCGCACATAGCCTTGTTGACGACGTGTATCTTGCCGTCAGGAGATGTGATGCCGATACCGAGGAACATGTTTTCGAAAAGCAAGCTGTACCGCTCTTCGGATGCCTTTTTCTCGTTTTCGGCATTGCGGCGTTCGGTGATGTCGATGATGATGCCTTCAAGAAAGACGCAACTGGTTTCTTCCACGCACACGCCTTTTTCCCAGACATGTTTTATCTCTCCGGAAGCCGTGATGATCCGGTATTCGATTTCAAAGGGCTTTTTTCCCTTCAGCGCTTTTTCGACAATTGTATAGATGTCTTTCCTGTCATCGGGATGGATCAGGTCGGCGTATGCTTTTTTCCGGTTATCGATGAGATCCTCGGCTTGATACCCTGTCAGTTCGCGGCAGCCGTTGCTGATGAAGTCCATTGTCCAGTACCGGTCGTTTCTGCACCGGTAGGCTATGCCGGGAATATTGTCCATCAGGGTGGCGAGTTGCCGCTCGGAGTACTTCAGGGCCTCTTCGGTGTTTTTCTGAAAGGCAAGCGTACGCTCGATCGCATAGACAACGGGCTTCATGTCTTCCATGACCAGCTCTCCGCTCAGGCTCACCGGAAATGCCGAACCATCTTCACGGAGTGCCTCGCATTCGCACGTCGAGCGCTGCTTCGCAACAGTCCGATCCAGCCATTCGAGCACGCTTGGCCGGTATGGTTCGGCGAACAGCGCTGCAAAGGGTTTTTCCCTGAACTGCTGTTCGCTGAGTCCGTGCATGGCGCAGGCGGCAGGGTTTGCCGACGTGACGGCAGGTCCGCCTTTATGCAGCGGGTCGATAACCATGACATAATGAGGCGCCTGATCGACGAGGGAAAAAAATTTTTTCCTGACAGGAGGCATGTGCCTTGCATTGCCGTGATCCTGCCTGAGCCAGTAAAGCTCCGCTTTCAGCGAATCAATTTCGCTGACCAGTTCGGCTCTTGATTTGCTGCGCTCTGACACGGTGGGGTTCCGGCTTGTATTGGCTCTTTTTTTTAAAGATACGACATGCAGTCATTATCGCAATCACTGTATGAAACGAATCGGAGAACGTTTCTTTTACGGTAGTCCGCCTTTCGGAGTGAAGCGCTTGATCGTGGCGTCGGTGATGAGCGTTATCAGGATGTTGACGGAAACGGAAACGAGGATATACCACGTCCAGGCAAGCCCGTAATATTTGAGCACGAACACGATGCCCAGACTTGCAAGAAGTCCAGCACTGAGGCTTGCCGTGTGAAAGTTGTGCTTGCTTTTTGAGAGCAGAAAAAGCCCGAGAAGTCCTCCGTAGGTAAATGAAGCAATTTCAAGACCGATCATGACTATTGCCTTGTCGCCTTCGTCAAACAAAAGGGCTATTACGATCAGAAGAACAGCCCAGCCAAAACTGATGATTCTCGACAAGGTAAGCGACGGTTTCCCCCCGAGCAGATCGTTCACGGTTGATGACGCCAGGGAATTGATTGCCGAGCTGTGTGTGGACATGGCCGCGGAAAGCACGCCCGCAATCAGAAAGCCCTTCAGTCCTGCAGGGAGATGGTGGACGATAAAAAACGCAAATTCACGGTCTTTTTCAATGACAGCTCCCTGCATGAATACATAGATCAGTGTTCCCGCAAGAAGAAATACAGAAAACTGAAACAGAACAAAAAATCCGCTGCCTATCATGGCTTTTTTTGCTGAGCCAAGATCTTTGCAGCCGAGTACGCGCTGTACCATCATGTAATCGATTCCGTGCGAGGAAAGCGAAAGCAGCACCCCACCGAAAAATGCGCTGACAAAGGTAAGCGGATTGGTTAAAAAACGAGTTTCTGTACTGATAACCGCAAGTTTTCCGGTACCTGAAAGCGATGTTATGATCTCAGGAAGACCCATTTCCAGATTTTGGAGAATAAAAACGATGGAGAGAATACCTCCGAGGAGGTAAAGACCGAACTGGAAGCTTTCAAGCCAGACTACCGCCTTGATGCCACCCGAAAGGGTATAGACAAGCGTTACAATACCAATTATCATTACAGACATAGGCAGTGACCATCCGGTGACAACCTGTACGACGACCCCGGCGGCGAGAAACCTGATGGCATCTCCCAGGGTCCTTGTGACCAGAAAAACCAGAGCGGCAAGCTTCTGCATCCCGGTACCGAAACGGATGCCGATGACTTCATAAATGGAGTTAACCCCGTGCTTGAAATACAGTGGCAGCAGGATAAGACTGACCAGAATTCTTCCGACAATATACCCCATTGGAAGCTGAAGAAAGGTCCAGTCGCCACGGTATGCAAGGCCGGGTACGCTTACGAACGTCAATACCGACGTTTCTGAGGCTACGATTGACAGCATGGCAACAACCCAGGGCAGTTTGTGACCGCCGAGAAAATAATCTCGGGTATTTTTGTTACTTTTACCGTGCCAGAGACCGAATAAGGTGTTACCGGCAAGGAAGAGAACAATGATGACGATGTCTATCGGCTGCATTGGTTGAAGGGGTTTACGCCGTTATGTATAGAGATGGTAGTGTTCTTTTTCGGGAACGAAAGCGTTTTCGTCCTGCTGCCATGAGCAGAGCAGTGTTCCGGTATCGCAACCGTCGAGTATCGAGGTGCGGATGGCGTTGTTACCGGCAAGGAGGTCGAACGCCGGGAGGGTGTCATTGAATTCGTAAACGCCATTGAGGAACTCCAGTTCACCGGGGTAGAGCTCGTGGATGGCTGACGTCATGGCCACCGCAGCGGCAAAAGAACGGAACCGGTCGTGATCGGTAACGTGGAGCCAGATTCCTCCGACGACCTCACCGCAGAATTTGTGAAAAGTCGGCTTGAACCAGGTTGGCCGGAAGATGACCCCTTCGAGGCCGAAAGCGCTGCAGCGCATTGCAAGTTCCTCCGGCCGGATGAAGGGAGCTCCTGAAAGCTGGAACGGAGTTGTCGAACCGCGACCTTCGGAAACGTTCAAGCCCTCGAACAGGCACATGCCGGGGTACACTTCGGCCGTCTGGAACGCAGGCATGTTTGGGGACGGAGGAATCCAGGGGAGACCTGTTTCAGGATACAGCATCGAACGCCGCCACCCCTCCATCGTGATCACCCGAAGGTTGACGTCGAGTTTGTGGTGATCGCGGTACAGGAGCGCAAGTTCTCCGGCGGTCATGCCGTGGCGGACAGGAACGGGGAAGATGCCGACAAAGGATCGGTACGTTTCGTCGAGCAGTGGTCCTTCCACGATGGTTCCTCCGAGAGGGTTCGGCCGGTCGAGCACCACAATTTCGATGTCCCTGCCCGAGACTGCTTCCATGAAGAGCGCGAGCGTGTTGACATAGGTGTAATAGCGAGCGCCCACATCCTGGATGTCGAACAGCACGAGGTCGAGATCGTCAAGCAACTGACGGTCAGGAATGAGGGTTTCCGCGGAATTTCCGTACAGGCTTGTCAGTTCGAAGCCCGCTACCGGTTGGCGCCCGACGGCGATCTGGTCCTGCTCGGTGGCGAACAGGCCGTGCTCGGGAGAGAATATCCTCCGGAGGTTCACCCCTTTTTCGCGGAGTACATTCCATGAGTACCGGAGGTCGGAGGTTACCGAAGTCTGGTTGACGATCATGCCGATTGACCTGCTGCGATACCGTCCGATATTATCAAGCAGGGTATCCAGTCCAGTTGCTACCATGGCGAACGCTGTTTATTTGTTGTATTGCGGAAGTTCTACGGTATGGTGCCGGTCCCGGATGCTGCAACGGAGCGTTTCATCCGGATTGACCACTGAACCTGGAAGAAGTAATGAATCCTCGACCATGGCGCCTTTTCCTATACGGCAGCCGCTTCCGATGACCGAGCGGATCACCCTTGCTCCTTCGTCTACAGTTGCTTCGGGCGACAGACGGCAGGGCTCCATGCCCAGGGCGTCCCGAACCGTTCCGGCAAGCCGTTCCGGCAGGATGCCGCAGGCGGTATTTGCCTTGTGATAGCTTTCGAGTGTTCCGATATCCATCCAGAAGCCCGTGTGCAGGTACGCACCAAGTCCGCCGTTGTCGATGAGTCCCGTGAACCCTGTATCCACGATGCTTGAAAAACCCTTTTCCAGATGTTCGAAGACGGCCGGGCCGAGCATTGCCGTACCGGTATAGATGAACTGCGATTCCAGACCGGTATTGCGCATGTTCCTGAAATCCTTTACAAGTCCGTTATGAACACCGACAGCTCCGATCTCGGCGGCATGGGGCGTTTCATACAGTGCGAGCGTTCCCGGAAGTCCTGAGGAACGGTGTTGCCGGGCCAGTGCAGTGAAGTCGATATCGGTGACAATATCGCTGTTGACGAGGAAAAAATCATCGCCGTCAAGCAGACTTTCGCATTTTTTCAGGCCGCCTCCCGTGCCGAGGATCGGCTCTTCTTCTGAAAAGGTAATCTGCAGGCCGGAAAGGTCAGCGCTCTCGACAGCTTTGCGGATTGCAGCGGCATGGTGGTGGACATTGCATACGATTTCCCTGACGCCGGCTTCCTTCAGGAGTGCAAAGGCATAAAAGAGTGCCGGAACGTTGCGCACGGGGGCCAGTGGTTTCGGCAACTGTTCGGTAAACGGTCTGAGGCGGGTGCCGAAACCGGCGGCCATGACAAAAGCTTTCATCAGGTGCTTGTTCCTTCGATGACCGGTTGCAGGAGCTTTCCGGCTTTTTTCAGTTCAGTGCGGGATTCTATGTAGTCGGAAAGATAGGCAATCGTGGGTGCGATCGACTGTTCATAACCGGGTTTGCGGAGCACTGCGGTCTGGTAGCAAAAGGTTCCGAGAGCCTTGATGTTGCGCTGGAACGCCATCAGATCGAAGAGGTAGAGGTACTCGTCGTAGCTCATCGTCGCCGTGCCGCGATCATCAAGCGTCCGGTAGTGACGCTGCTTCAGTTCTTCGGCAAGCGGTTTTTCGAGTGTCACATATGAGTCACGGATCAGTGAGACCGCATCATATTGCGGAAGCCCCATACGGGCATCCTGAAAATCGATGATCACGGGCTTGCCGTTTCTGATCATGATGTTACGGCTGTGAAAGTCTCTGTGATTCAGTACGAAATGTTCCGGTTGCACCAGAATTCCAGTTATGCGTTCAAATTCAAGTCGAAGGGAGCCTTCGTCGATACCTCCGGCATGTGCCGCAAAATAGTTGAGCAGTGCGTGTTCGATGAAAAAATCGAACTCGAACATCAGTTTTTCACGGTCAAAGCTTAGGCTGAAGGGCGGTTTGCCGCGTTCCCCCGTTATCGACTGCAGCTTTGCGAGCATATCGATGATCTCACGGTACAGGTCTGCGACCGAGGGGTTCCCGCTGTCGGCGAGATCCTGCAGTTGCACGGTTCCGCAATCCTCGAGCAGGAGCAGGCCTTTTCTTTCGCTGACGGCAAGGAGTTGTGGCACCGGCAGCCCATGTTCGGAAAGGATGCGGTGCATCACGAGAAACGGATAGTCGTGCGGGTCCGCTCCGTGCAGCAGGGGGTCATGACAGGCTATTGCAGTGCCTCCCGATTCGGATACACGGTAATATTGCCTCGTCGAAGCATCGCCCTGTATAGGGGAAATATTAAACCGGTTCCTGTCTTCAGGTCTGAAAAGATAGCGGATATTCTCCTCGATGTTCATGCTGGAGCGTGTCAGAAGGTCTTCTGGCCCTGCGAAGCTGCCGCAAGACAAAAAAAAAGCACCTTATCCCTCAAGGCATAAGGTGCTTCAGGAAAACAGGGTTGCTTACTTTTTCGGAGCAACTGCTGCGGAAACGCTCTGCAGCACCTGGTTGGCAGTATTTACAAGGTTTCCGGCCAGGTCGGTTGCTGTTTTGGCAAGTGGCTCAATCATTTGTGATGCGGTTTTGATGCCGCTGTTGAGCATTTCAACCTGCTGCTGGCCAAGTTTGCCGAGCGTATCCATCAGATTGGTGATAGCTCCAGACAAATCGTTGCTTGTTCCGTTTGACATAGTGGGTTATGATTTAGGTTTATTGAGAAGTTATATAACTGAAACAGCTTAACCCTCTTTTACGGGATTTTTTATTTGCTATAATTTAATACATTTTCTGCTGCTGAACAAATGGAAAAAGATACTCAGGCACAAATGGGGAGTACTGACAGTCACCACTTCACCGCAGGTCATTCTTTTATGCCGGTTTTATTTGATTAACGGGAGGAGTCTGTTATTATTCTTCAATGGCTATAATGCTTGCCAGGAATACTGATTGCCTTTATAGGATAAAATACTTTTTATTTACTTAAAATCGTGTCTTAATCTGGAAATAATGAAAGCCGTTATCTTGTACGACAGTAAAACCCAAGGTGGTTCAACTGAAGTGTTGATTGATTCCATCGGTCAGCACCTTGCCGAATCCGGTCTTTATGTTGAAAAAGC
>Ga0233420_10000471_pt1 | contig 17144 bp, 13 predicted proteins | sample Watercolumn_Mata_4_FD_183009 | JGI IMG/M metagenome (GOLD analysis project Ga0233420, IMG submission 183009) | Freshwater microbial communities from Lake Matano, South Sulawesi, Indonesia - Watercolumn_Matano_2014_102_MG | ecosystem: Environmental > Aquatic > Freshwater > Lake | place...
CTCCCCGCTGAACACGCTGTCCATGACGGACCAGCGATCGGGAAAGGTGCGCATAGACCGTGGAAAATCCGTATCCGTGGCTGATGATCACCTTCTGGCCGTAACCCCGGTCATAACCGGAGAACGCGACGACACCATCTCCGGTGGAATGAACACGCGTTCCTTCCGGTGCAGAGAAGTCGGTTCCTGAATGAAACATGAGCGTCTTGTAGACCGGGTGTATTCTCATACCGAACGAGCTGGTCACGTTGCCGTTGACCGGCTTGATATTGGGAATGGAAGAGAAATAAGGGCGGTTGTTCTCTGTCGGCATCTCCTGTTCCGGCTCGTTTTCCTTCTGGCGGTCTATCTGGATGATGAGGTGTTCGATCATCTGTTCGGTGGAGGCAAGGAGCCCTTCTGCAGAACTTTCGTTTTCCGCCGGTTTTTCAGCAGCCTGAAGCAGACCCGGTGCGGGAAGGGTCAGCATGGCGGCAAGCATCATGAAAAAAAACGTACCACGGCATCCTGCTGGCCGAACGGTTCCTGCAGAAGCCTGCTTTTTCCTGCCGAAGCCGGACAGGTTGAAAAACAGTTTGGCTGATAGCATGCAGTGCTGGGTTGGTTGACAGGTCGGGCAAGCTTTTTTTGTAATTCAGGAATATATAAAAACTTTTTTTTATATATCAACGCGCTAATGGGCCTCAAGCCAGTTTTTGCCCGAGCCGGTATCCACTTCCACCGGAACGTTTTCGAGGCCACAAAACTTTGCTGCATCAATCATTGCCGTTACAACAAGTTCCGAGAGTCGTTCTTTTTCCCTATCCGATGTCTCGAACAGCAGTTCGTCATGCACCTGCAGCAGCATGACAGAACGAAGGCCGCTCCGGCGCATGCGCGCGCTGCAGAGATTCATGGCGCATTTGATGATGTCTGCAGCAGTTCCCTGGATAGGCATGTTCATGGCTGCGCGTTCCGCGGCTTTCTGGCGGATGCTGTTACGGCTGTTCAGGTCGGGCATGAAGCGGCGTCGTCCAAGCAGGGTTGTGACATATCCGTTTTTTTTGCCTTCGGCGACGATCTCCTGCAGGGCGATGAACAGACCGGGATACTTTGCTGTATACACGTCAATAATGCTCTTTGCCTCGTTTCTGGGGATGTTCAGCCGTTTCGACAGACCGAAAGGCTGGATGCCGTAGAGGACGCCAAAGTTCACCTCCTTGGCTTTTCTGCGCATGTCGGGTGTGATATCGGGAGTATTGAAGAGCACTTTTGCCGTGGCGCTGTGGATGTCTTCTCCCCGGCGGAACGCTTCGATAAGTTTTTCATCGCCCGAAATTTCAGCTGCGATACGCAGTTCTATCTGGGAGTAGTCTGCTGAGAGCAGGATGTTTTCAGGGTCCGATGCGATGAATGCCCGCCGGATCTCTTTGCCTGCCGCCGTGCGAACCGGGATGTTCTGCAGGTTGGGATTCGATGACGAGAGCCTTCCCGTTGCCGTGATGTGCTGATTAAAGGAGGTATGGAGCCGCCCGGTTCGCGGATTGATCATTTTCGGCAGCGCATCGATGTAGGTTGTCTTGAGTTTCTGCAGGCTGCGGTATTCGAGCAGGTCTGTGGCGACAGGGTGGAGCGGGGCAAGTTCCTCAAGGACCTCCACGTTGGTGGAAAACCCTGTTTTCGTGGCCTTTCTGGCCGGAAGGCCAAGTACGGTGAAAAGAATGTGAGCCAGCTGTTTCGGCGAATCGAGGTTGAAGACCGATCCCGTCGCTTCATGAATGCGCTTTCTCAGCTCTTCGATCTGGATGTTCACCTGTCGAGCGGTTCTTGCAAGATGATCCGTATCAATGGCGATTCCCTGGTATTCCATTCCGGCGAGCACTTCCACAAGCGGGAATTCAATGGTGCTGCACAGACGCAAAAGGCTTTCGTTCTCCTGCAGTTCCTTTTCGAATACTTCCTGAAGCCGCAGGGCTATGTCGGCATCCTGGCAGGCATAATCGGAGAGCGCTGCGGCAGGAACCTCATGAATCGGTATCCTGTTCTTTCCTTCACCGGTCAGTTCATTATAGGTCTTGGTCCTGATCCGGAGGTGTCTTGCTGCAAGATCGTCGAGGTTATGCGTTTCCTCCGGGTCCAGCACATAGCTGGCAAGCATGGTGTCGAACGCAACGGGAGAGAGGTTTATGCCTTGGTTTTTCAGGACAAGCAGGTCGTACTTCAGGTTCTGGCCGGATTTGCTGATTTCCGGATTTTCGAGTGCCCCCTTCAGCAGGCTGAGCGAGCGTTGCTTGTCCAGGCCCTCTTTGCCGAAATAAACGAACCAGGCTTCTTTTGGTTTGAGTGAAAAGGAGATGCCTGCAAGGTCCGCCCGGAAAATGTCGAGGCTTGTGGTTTCTGTGTCGATGGCGAAGGACGTTGCTCGTTCGAGCATGTCTGCCAGTTGCCTGACCCCTTCGATTGTGTCCACCAGATGATAGCTGGATCCTTCGAGAGGAGAGTCAAGACGCGCTTCGCCGGGTTCCTGTCCCGGGTAATATTCCGCAGGGGTGATTTCACCGGCAGCCATGACGGAGGGAAAGACCGAATGCAGGCGGGCAGCGATGGTTTTCAGTTCAAACCTGTTCAGGAACGGCAGCACTTTTTCCTTCCGGGGCGGCGTGCAGACGAGGCGATCCAGGTCCAGTGCAAGATCGATCTCAGAGTCAATGGTGACAAGCTTCCTGATAAGGTCGAGCCGGGGTCTGAATGCTTCCAGGCTTGAGCGTGTCTTCCCGGCGATCTCGTCGATGTGCCGGTAGATATTGTCCAGGGACCCGTATTTGAGAAGCAGGGCGGCAGCGGTTTTCGGACCGATGCCTTGCGCTCCTGGAATGTTGTCCGAGGTATCGCCGCAGAGCGTCAGCAGGTCGATGAAATTTTCCGGTCCAACCCCGTATTGTGCCTTGATCTCCTTTGTGCCGAAAGGCTCCAGTTCGTTCTGTTTTTTCGATGGTTTCAGTATGGTGATTCCATCCCGGACCAGTTGGGCGAGATCCTTGTCGGGGGTGACGATGTAGATATGGCAATCGTTTCCGAACTTTTTTGCCGCCGATCCTATCAGGTCATCGGCTTCGTACCCGGGCGTTTTGATGAGCGGTATATCGAAAGCATCGATCATCTCGATGATGGCCTCGATCTGGAGCAGCAGGTCATCCGGCGGAGCGGGCCTGTTTGCCTTGTAGGGCTCGTACAGGTCGTGCCGGAACGTTTTTTCCCTGCTGTCGAGCGCGACGGCAAGATAATCCGGCTTCCATGCCTCGTAAATCTTCAGGAGTGCAGCGGCAAAGCCGTACAGTGCGCCGGTAGGGACTCCTTCGCGTGTTTTCATGCCGGCCTGCTGCAGGGCGAAATAGGCCCGGTAAACCAGGGCCATGCCGTCGAGCAGAAAAAGCCTGGGTTTTTCTCCGGGCTTTTCATCTGTTCTCTCCTGCTCGCCTTCATGCGGTTCGGGGGAAAAAATTTCGAATTGCCGTCCTTCCGTCATGCGATGACTCCGTAACTGCCGAGCACTTTCACCATTGTAGCGAATTCCCGGAGATGACGGAGTGCGTTTTCAACGTTCGGTTCGTCCCGGTGTCCGATGAAATCAATGTAAAAAAGGTATTCGAACGCTTTTTTCCTGAACGGGCGCGATTCGATCTTGGTAAGGTCAATATCACGCAATGCAAGCGTAGCAAGCGCCTTGAAGAGTGATCCCTGTACGTTTGGCAGCGTGAATGCGATTGAGGTTTTCTGTTGCGTGATGTCCGGTTGCTGTTTCAGGTGAGGGGCCAGGGCATTTTCTGCATGGGCGATGCAGAAAAATCTCGTGATGTTCCACTCCTCGTCGGCAAGGTTTTCCTGGAGAATTTTCAGCCCGTACAGCTCGCCGGCCCTTTTCGAGGCAATGGCAAGTTTCGAAGGATCGCCTCCGGCAGCGATCATCTTTGCACTTCCTGCGGTGTCATAGGCCACCTCTGCCCTGAGATGACGGTGTGCGGCGAAGAAATTCCGGCACTGCGCAAGCGCCTGCGGGTGCGAAAGCACTTTTTCAGCCTGTTCGACCGACGACTCATCGAGACCAAGAAGGCAATGCTCCACCTTGACGAAGGTTTCTGCTACAATAGCGACTGGGTGTTGCAGCAGCAGGTCGTAATTGTGATGGATACTGCCTCCGAGCGAATTCTCAATAGGAATGACCGCATAATCCGCCTCGCGGTTCTCGACCGCAGCGAACACCTCGTCGAAGCTTTCACAGGGTTTGGGCTCGCCGAGCCTGAGCGCGGCTATTTCGCTGTATGCTCCCCGTTCGCCCTGGTAGGCGATCATCCAGTTTGTCATTCTTTGTTCTTGTAGTTAACTTGCGGCAGAGCCGGTGTTTTTGTCTCTCCTGACAGAATATACGTCTAACAATCGAAAACGGGGGTATTCCCGGAAATTTTAAATCAGTGATTCAGCATCATGTCCGGACACAGTAAATGGGCTACCATCAAAAGGAAAAAAGCTGCAACCGACCAGAAACGGGGCAATCTGTTTACCAAACTGGTAAAGGAGATTACCATTGCTGCAAGAATGGGGGGCGGAGATCCTTCAGGAAATCCCAGGCTGCGCCTGGCTATCGATACGGCTCGGGCGAACTCGATGCCGATGGACAACATCCAGCGGGCCATCAAGAAAGGTACGGGCGAACTCGAGGGAGCGACGTACGACGAGATCACCTACGAAGGGTACGGGCCTGCGGGTATCGCACTGATCATTGAAACCGCGACAGACAACCGTAACCGGACCGTTGCCGAAATCCGCCATATCATGAGCCGTAACAACGGTTCGCTCGGCGAGAGCGGCAGCGTCGGCTGGATGTTCCAGCGCAAGGGCTCCGTCGATGTGCCGAAATCCGCCATCGGGGAGGATGCCCTGATGGAACTGCTGCTGGATGCCGGGCTCGAGGATCTCGATACCGATGACGAAATCTATTACACGGTGCTTACCGATATCCGTGATCTCGAAGCCGCCAAAAAAGCGCTTGATGATTCCGGAGTGATGTACGAGAACGCCAAGATCGATCTCATTCCCGAAAATTATATCGAAGTTGAGGCTGATGACGCCGAAAAGGTGATCAGGCTGATCGATGCGCTTGAAAACAACGATGATGTCCAGGCGGTCTACAGTAACATGGAGATCAGCGAAAAAGCCATGAACAGTTTAAACGGCTAGTCCCTGATGATCGTGCTCGGGGTTGATCCCGGCAGTCTCAATACCGGGTACGGCGTGATACGAATGGACCGCAACGGGTTCCGGGTGCTTGCCAGCGGCGTGATCAGGCTCAGCCGGCGAAAAAGCCATGCCGAGAGGATCGGGGAGATATACCGGGATCTCGACTCGGTGATCAGCGAACACAAGCCTTCCAGGACGGCGCTTGAAACCGTCTTTTTGAGCCGGAATGTACAGTCTGCCCTGAAGCTCGGCCAGGTTCGTGGTGCGGTGATTGCCCTGGCTGTGAACCGGGGGCTCGAAGTGACGGAGTATGCTCCCCGGGAAGTCAAGGCTGCCGTTACAGGCAGGGGAGCGGCCAGCAAGCAGCAGGTGGGCAGCATGGTGCGCCGCATGCTGCAGATGGAGGAGGTGCCGGAAACGTATGATGTTACCGATGCGCTCGGCATTGCCCTGTGCGACCTTCTGAAAAACGGCACAGGAGATGCCGTTTCTCCCTATCAGGGACGTTCGGGCGGTTCAGGAAAGAGCGGCAGCAGCTGGGCTCGGTTCGTCGAGTCCCGCCCGGACATGATCGTGCGCTGAACCGGTCCGGCTGGATTTGCGGCATGTTCTGTGAATGTCAATAAAACCGTACAACTCGTGGAAGGCCATATCATCAATCTTCCGAATTTTCTGAGCCTGTTGAGAATCATCCTGATTCCATGGTTTCTCTACTACTATCATACAGGAAATCTGACGGTTGCCATCATTCTCATGGTCATTGCGGTTCTGAGCGACTGGTTTGACGGGCGCGCAGCCCGCTGGACCAATGAGGTTTCCGAAATGGGCAAGATTCTTGATCCCCTTGCCGACAAGCTCTGTCTGGCAAGTGCGGCACTCTATTTTCTCTGGATAGGCAAGCTTCCGCTCTGGTTCGTGCTGTTTGCCATTCTTCGCGATGTGCTGATTTTTTCAGGTGCGGCCTATATCCGTTACCGGCACAGTGTTCTGACAACCTCGCTCTGGCCCGGCAAATGGGCAGTGGGTTTCGTCTCGATGATGTTCATTACCATGGTCTGGCCCAACCCCTTTTTCGACCGTTACCACCTGCAGGAATTTTTCATGTACCTCTCGGCGTTCATGCTTTCATACTCTTTTGTTGAGTACTGCGTGCGCTTTTACCGGATACAGAAAGGGGGCGGTGAAAACGCGAAGGTCTGAAAGGGCGCAGCCTCCTGTTCCCTTCCGTGTCTATCCTGAGGGTCACCGGGTATTTATGAAAGCTTACATGATCTGGTTTCTTCTGCTTCTGCTGTCGCTTCCGGTTTTTTCCGGCAATGCGTCTGCAGCCGATCTCGATGATTCGATGGTCGGTGCGTGGCTGAAGTACCGCAAAGGCGATTTTGCCGGTGCAGAAGCGGCTTACACCGCCGTTCTGAAGAAAAAGCCGAAACTTGTCGAGGCGCTGAACAACCGGGGACTCTGCCGTGTCGCCCTGCAGAATTACAGCGGGGCAGTCTCCGATTACAACCAGGTGCTTGCCATCAATCCCGATATGGCTGCCGCCTATAACAACCGGGGGCTTGTGTGGGCAAAAAGAGGCAGGTACCGGGAAGCCATGAGCGATTACACCGCAGCGCTCAGGATCAATGCGCTCATGCCGGAAGCCTACAATAATTTCGGGATGGCAAAAAAAGCACTTGGCGATTTCTACGGAGCGCTCGACGATTTCAGCAGCGCGGTGGCAATCCGGCCGGTGTATCCCGAAGCGCTTTTCAACAGGGGGAAGGTACGCCTGCAGCTTTCGGATTACAAGGCCGCTGCAAAGGATTTCCAGCAGGTTATCGACTACATGCCGGGATATGCCGAACCCCATTACCAGCGGGGTGTTTCGCGATCCCTTTCCGGTGACAACAGGGGAGCTCTTGCGGATTTCACCCGGGCTCTGGCCATCGATCCGAAGTACCCCGAAGCACTTGCAGCAAGAGGCCTTGCCAGAATCAGGAACCGGGAATACAGCGAAGCTCTCGATGATTTGAATACGGTCATCGGCATGCAGCCCGGCAAGCCGGACCTGTACTACCTTCGTGCGCTGGCCAGGACGAAACTGTCGGACTTCGCCGGTGCGGAAGAGGACTGTTCGAGCGCCATTGCAAGGAAAAAAGGGTACAGCGAGGCTTTTTTTCTCCGGGGAATCGTGAGAGGGGAACTCGGCAACCGGGAAGGCATGCTTGCAGACCTGAAGCGATCATCTTCGCTGGGCTACGAGTCTGCCACCAAGTTTCTGAAAAAAGAGAGCCGCCGCAAGTAAACGGCTGACGGGTGCTCCGCAAACCGCAAAGCCGGAAATTCCTCAGCGGGGTTTCCGGCTTTGCGACTTTCGGAGAGTCCTGAAAATGTCATCAGGACAACCGGTGACAGGAACACCAGTCATGGCAGTTGTCCTGTAAGGGGTGTTCCTGTCATCACTGCGCCGGAAGATTTTGCCGAAGCCTGCGGAGGCCCGAGTGTTCAGTCTTTCACACAACGCACTGAAAGTCCGATCGTCTTGCTGCTGCTGACGCGGTATACGGCGGAATAGCTGTTGTACATCTGGCGGTACCATGCCGAATAACCATTGTTTTCCGTCGAGGTCCAGAAACTGCCGTTCGAGCCGAGCAGCGAGAAGGATCCGTTGCTGCTTCGGTAGCCTCCGGGAATTGCCGTGAACCCGGAGCTGTTGTCTGCCGCAACAAGAGGCTCTTTCCACAGTACTGTGGACTTGAGTTTCGTGGCAGATGCTTTCTCTCCTCCGGTAGCTTCAACCAGTTGCTGCCATTCTGCATCGGAAGGAATATGCCATCCCTCGGGAGCAAGGCCTCTCGAATCATTTACCGCGTACCAGTTGTACAGCTTGCCGTAGGTCACCCCGTTGCCGCTGTCGTTTGCGTACCAGCACCATGCTCCGGTTTTCAGTCGGTTCCATGCCGACGGGTCCTGTACCTGGGGTACCTCGTCGCCGTTGCGGTAACGGCTGACCGCAAGGTTCTCCGTCATCCAGACCTGCCGGCCGATGGTGACGCTGCGGAGAGCGGATGCGGGAGTTTTGGTCTCTGCGGAAACTGCCAGGGAGGAGGCCCGGATGACAAGAACAAGCAAAACCCAGGCGGTAAAGGTTAATTTGTGTGTTCTTTTCATTATGTTACACTGTTTTTATTTGTTCCTGCGAGTGTCCGGCGAGAGGGCACTCCCGTGTTCTGGGCTGTCCTTATGCATTTAATGCAAACGTCAAGGGCCTGGTTTTGGTTTCTCGGCAGAGCCCGGGTGACAGCTTCAGGGTCCCCCTTCGGAGCAGCCGGAGCATTTCACTATAAACACTATCCAGCGTGGCAAGACAGCGTCGCAACCGCAAACCCGGAGTTTCCGGAAAAAAGAAAAACCGTCAGGTGCCCCAGCAGAATGCGGAACGGGTGCGTCCCAATGACCATATCCTGATAAACGAGTTCCTTTTCAAGCGGGGTGAAAGTTCGATGGCCGCTGAAATCGTGAATTTCCTGACCGATCGGGAGGGCGAACGTTTCCGTTCGGTGGAACTGGCCAAACTGATGGGATACACCGATTCCCGTCAGCTTCCAGGTTTCTGGTATGTCCTGCACAAGCTGCAGGAGGATGGCACGGTCGACAAGGACTCCAACCGATGCTACGGCATGCAGTGCATGGAGCCTGCAAGCTACGAGGACGTAATCGAGCAGTCCAGGCCATTTCCTGCTCCGGACAAGGAACGATTCAGGGTCGACCAGACCTACTCCGGTCGGCTTTCAACCCATCCCAACGGTTACGGTTTTGTTGATGTCGAGGGTTTCGACGACGGTGTTTTTGTCAAGGCGGGCGACCTGAACTCCGCCATACACGGGGATGAAGTCGAGGTTGTGATCACGACGGTTCCTGAAACCTATGCATCGAAATCCACGCCTCATCAGCGGTGCGAGGGTATTATTGTACAGGTGGTGAACCGCAGGATGACGACTATCGTCGGCACACTGGTGCGGGCGAACCGCAAGTTTACACTCAAGGCGGACGAGCGCAAGCTCCTGCCCGAGATCATCGTTCCCATCAAGCAGGCTGCGGGGGCCAGGGATGGTCAGAAAGTTCTTGCCGGCGATCTCGATTTCCGCAAGCCGGGTATTATCCAGGCGCGCGTGCTCGAGGTTCTCGGTTCTGCCGGGGAGTCGAGAGTGGAAGTCAGCGCCATCGCGAGGAATCATGGAATCGACGAAACCTTCGATGAGGCGCTCATCAGCCATGCAGCTTCTATTCAGGAGGGTATTACCGCGGAGGATCTTCGGGACCGTCTCGACATGCGCGATAAAACCGTTTTTACCATCGATCCCGTCGATGCGAAGGATTTCGACGACGCGCTTTCGGTGGAACCGCTTGATGGAGGTCTGTACCGCATCGGAGTGCATATTGCCGATGTTTCGCACTATGTGCCCGAGAATTCTCCGCTTGATCGTGAAGCCATGAAGCGGGCAACCTCGGTTTACCTTGTCGACAGGGTCATTCCCATGCTGCCATCCAGGCTTTCCGAGCAGGTATGCAGTCTCAATCCCGGGGTTGACCGGATGGCCTTCAGCGTCTTCTTCACCATGACGGAGAGTGGAGAGGTCAAGGAGCATGAGTTCCGCAAAACCGTCATCCATTCGAAGCGCCGCTTCACCTATGAGGATGTGCAGGAGGTTCTGCTTGGCGGCAATGGCGATTACGCACGCGAACTGCAGTTGCTTGAAAAGATCAGCGTGCTGTTGCGGGAGGAGCGTTTCCGTCACGGCGGCCTCGATTTCGAGACCGAAGAAGTACGCTTCAGGCTTGGCAGCAACGGCGAACCGGTGGAAGTGATCAAGAAAGAACGTCTTTCCAGCCATCGTCTTATCGAGGAGTTCATGCTGCTTGCAAACCGCAAGGTTGCCGAGCATCTCACGAAAATTTTCCGTGACCGGAAGAAAAACCCGCAACCCGTTATCTACAGGGTGCATGACTCGCCGCAGCAGGAACGGGTAATCGTGCTTGCGAACTTTGTGCGCAAGATCGGCTACAGTCTCAAGCTCAACCGTGAAAAAAATGGTCCGGTGGTCACGGCAAAGGCGTTGCGTCAGCTTCTTCAGCAGGTGCACGGCACCAATGTGGAGTTTCTCGTGAACGAACTGGTGCTCCGATGCATGTCGAAAGCAATCTATACCGACGAGAATACCGGCCATTACGGGCTTGGTTTCGAGCACTACACGCACTTCACCTCGCCGATCCGTCGCTATCCCGATCTGGTCGTGCACCGGCTGCTTTTCGAGTACGAGCATGTCCGCAATAAAAAGAAGAAGATAAGTGAAAAGCGTCTCGCCGAGCTGCACGAAACGATCAGGCTTGTCAGCAGGATTTCCAATGAACGCGAAAAGAGCGCTGTGGAAGCCGAGCGCGAATCCATCAAGCTGAAGCAGGTGGAGTACATGGCCGGTCATCTCGGCAAGGTTTACCAGGGCATTATTTCGGGTGCAACCGAATACGGCATCTACGTGAGGATGGTCGATTTCGCTATCGAGGGACTTGTGCACATGCGCAACCTGACCGACGACTACTACGAGTACGACGAGACAACCTATTCACTTGTCGGCAAGCGCCGCAAACGGCGGCTGCAGATCGGTCAGCGGGTGAAAGTCAAGGTGCATACGGTCGATATGCAGCGGCGTACCATCGATCTCGTGATTGCTTGAGGGGCTCTTTCTCCGGCAACAGGCAGTTTCAGCTGCGGGAGGAACCGGGTGCTTCGCTCCTGACGGGGTTCTGGTGATCCGTTGTCAGAGGATCTCCGCTATCTTCAGGAAATTTGTCATCAGGGCAATTCCGGTTGCCGTGTATTCCTCCCGGATCGCCTCGAACTGCCGGGCAAGCGCAGCGCCATCAACCCGGCTCAGGTCGCGATCAAGGCGTCCCCAAACCTGAATCATTTCCGGCGTCAGTTCGAAATGGCATTGCAGGCCGTAGGCGTTGCGCCCTATCAGCACGGCCTGGTTTCTGCAGTGCGCTCCCTCGGCAAGCAGCTGCATTCCTTCACCCAGGTTGACCGTTTCGCCATGAAGCTGGAATACCCGGAACCGGCTTTTCAAGCCGCTGAACAGCGGGTTGTTTTTTCCCTCTCCGGTCAGCGATATCGTGAATGGCTCTCCTTCGTGATCGAAAAACCCGGTTTCCCTGACGGGGCTGTCTGTTACCGCACCACCTCCCGCTTTAACGAGAACCTGCAGGCCGAGACAGATGCCGAGGCAGGGCTGGGCAGCATTGAGCGCCTGTTTTGCCTGTTCAATCTGCTGCAGCATGCTCACGGTTTCATCGTTCGCACTCTGCGGACCGCCGAGGATGACGAGTGCGTCATGATCGAGGGGATCGGGGATAGCGTCTCCGCCTGAAATGTCTATGGTGGTTGAGGCAACGTTGTGCTTTGCGAGTACCGTTTGAAGCAGGCCGGGTCCTTCGTGGCCGATGTTTTTTATGATCAGGACGCTCTTGCGCATGGCTATACTGCTGCTGGTTGAATGGCTGGTTTCATGAAGCGCTTAAGGGCTTTTCCGCAGCGCCTGCATCTCCTGGACAGTCCGGCTGAACGTCGTTTTCGTGATATCGGCCCACTCCGTCCGGTCCGGCCATTGCTGTTGTCGTGAACAGTCGTTCAGATGCCGGGCTAGAACGAAGAGCCGGTTTGCCCCGATGCTTCCCGATGAACCCTTGAGCGTGTGTGCAAGGTTGCCGAAGTTTTTGATTTGGCCACCTTGTGCGGCTTTTTCAAGCTCATCGATGATTTTGGCGGTATCCTGGATGTAGACGTCGAAAAGGGTGGAGATCAGCTCGTTTCCGCCAATCTCCCTCAGGCTGTTGATGATCGAATGGTCCAGAATGTTTTCCTGTCCGATTGCCTCCCAGACATCAGGGCATGCCTCTTCAGAGGCATGCCCGCCGTCAGCAGTTTCATTCGAAGGGATGGTGTTTTTCACCCACTTCGCTATCGTCGCGACAAGTTCATCCCTGAACACCGGTTTGCTGAGATAATGGTTCATGCCGGCCTGTTTCGAGCTTTCGATGCTCTCCTGGTCCGTATTTCCCGTCAGGGCTATGATGGGAATGCTTCTGAAGTTCACGAAACGCTTGAAACATTCTCCATTCCGGATGGCTTTTGCAGCTTCAATGCCGTTCATGACCGGCATTTCCATATCCATCAGCACCATGTCGTAATCCTGTTCCTCAAGCCGGTCGATCGCGAGCTGGCCGTTTTCCGCCTGGCCGACAGCGCAGCCGTAATGGTTGAGGATCATGCCCATGAACTTTCTGCTGGTTTCGTTGTCGTCGACAAGCAGAATCCTGCAGGCCGAGAGATCCTCATCCTGCTCCTCTTTCAGCGAGGAGGTTTCCGAGAAAAGAAATACCGTTCGAATATGTTCTTGACGTCCGATCTCCGGACAGGTTTCGAGAGCACTTCGTTCATGCCGCATCGTCCAGCCCGGGGAATGGCTTCGCTGAGCGCGAGCGCCGTCGTGCCGATGACCGGCACCTGCAGGTAGTGTGCGGCTATCGATGGGTCGATGTTCCGGGCCGAACGGAGTTGGCGTACCGCATGATCACCGTTCATGCCAGGCATCTCGAAGTCCATGAAAATCAGGTCGTACCGTGTTTTTGCAGCCATTTCGAGGGCCTGTTTTCCATTTTCGGCCATATTCGCGGCGCTGTTCCATTCCGACGAGTATTTCTGCAGCAGCAGCCGGTTGCTGATCTGGTCGTCGGCGATGAGGATTTTTTTCTGCTGGAGTATCTTTTTTTTCAGTTCCCTTGCCGGTTTCGATCCGTACGCCGGGAGCCTGATGATGAATTCCGTCCAGTGCCCTTCCTGGGATTTGCAGGTGATCGTTCCCCCGAAAGACTCGATAACCCTGCGGCAGAACGACAGGCCGAGTCCGTTGCCGCCGCTTTTTCCGAAAGTGTAGAAGCGATCGAAAATGATTTCCCGTTTTCCTGCCGGTACACCCGGTCCGTTGTCCCTGACGCGTATGGAGTTGAACGCGAGACCCTTTTCGGGTATGATTTCTATTTTGAAGCCCGGTTTGTCCCTGTAGTGGAGGGCATTCTTGATGAGGTTGAACAGGACGTAGATGAAGAGGTCCTTGTCGCCCAGAAAATCGAATGTTGCAGAGCTTTTTTCAGTAATGAGTTTTCGTTCGTTGATGTCATGGTATCCGTAGCTGCTGATGGCGTTCTGGATGGTGTTTTTCGATGAGAGTCTTTTGAACGTGTTGATATCCATGGCTCCATCCTGGAGCGTCGCAAGCAGGGAATCGATGATCTTGTTGCCTCTTTTTATCGTCGCAAGACTCTCGTCGATCACCTCGTGAATATTGATCAGTCCCGAGTAACTGAGGTCAAATGTCGTATGCCTTTCATGGGTTTCCGGTTTGTCAGGGATGATCGCCTGCACCGTGCTCATGGCATTGGTTATTGCACTGAGGGGGTTTCGCATTTCGTGTGCAATGCTGCCGCTCAGGCTTCTCATCAGGGAGATTTTCGACTGATGGGCAAGCTGCCGGTTGTAGTTTGCGATGATGCCGCCTGCTATTGAAAAAAGGAAAATCGGAATATATTCAGGCACGAAGTAGGCGAACGATACCTTGCCGTCGAGAAAATGGACGGTTGCATAGGCCGCCATGAACCCCCCGGCTGTCATGGCGATGATGATCATCCAGTCGAAGATGAACAGTGTCAGCAGGAAGGTGCCTGCCATGAACGACATCGCCCAGATCATGGACCATTCGTTTTTCAGCATCATGAAACTGAAAAAATAGGGCATGACGATAAAGAGCGACACAAAGAAATAGATGGGAAAAAACTCTTTCAGCCGTTTCGGCAGCTCCCGGTAAAGCACCCAGGGAAGGCAGATGAATGCACACAGAAGGCGTAAGGCGAGATTTTCATAAGGCTGGGGGTACAGATAGCTCCATACCAGGTAGTAAACCGGGTAGCCGAGCGTACCGAAAAGTCCATTGATGCTCAGGTTCGGCTCGGCATGCTCGACAATATCTATGGCTTTCTGTTTCAGCTTCAGCATTGAGAAAAAACGTTTTCACCGGGGTGCTGCAAATTCAGCCGATGTTTGAGCATATTCTGGGGGTTTGTCGGTGTTCATGGGGTCAGCATTGCAGACCGTGAAAACAGGAAACAATTATTATACCGAAAAACAGGGAAAAGGGTTTCAGGCAACCTTGCATGCGGATGCTCCAGCAGAGGATTTTCCGGGACGGGAAAGGCGCTGCCTGAAAGCAAGGTGGTAATTTTATTTTTTTAGCACCTCTTTACTACGTTTTTTTTCTGTTTGGGCAACAAATCCGCAGGTTTCGCGATTACAGGAAACAGGGGGTTTCCGTAAATTTAAAATGATATGCGGATAATACGCCTAATGTGTTCAGGAAATTACTTTTTATAAAGGAATAGAGTGATCATTCTATGTTGTTCCCTTAACTGATAAAATAGTCATAAAAGAGGGTCTGATCAACCCGAAGGAGCAGTCTGATGCGTGGTAATGATGCGACGATGCCAGGATTCGGCAGTAAAGACGGGCAAAAGCGGTTTGTTTTACCTGTTCCCGATTTTCTCGATCAGCGGCTTTCTGCTTTCGAGGAGGAGTCCATAAAAACACGGCGGAACGGGAAACCGCTTGTTCTTGGCAAAAAGCCAGGCTTGGACGCCATTATCCTCCAGAGCAATGATTACCTGAATATTTCGATGCATCCCGATATTTCGCGTGCCCAGATCGAAAAGCTCGAAAAAGCCGGGCAGGAACTGGTGATGTCGGCGGTTTTCCTGCATGACGGCAGCGACAAGGCTGTGTTCGAGTCTGCGATGGCGGATTTTGCTGGTTTCGAAAGCGCCATTCTCTGCCAGTCGGGATGGGCGGCAAATGTCGGTCTCATGCAGGTGATTGCCGACAGCAACACGCCGGTCTATATCGATTTTTTAACGCACATGTCGTTGTGGGAAGGGATCAAGTCCGCCGGAGCTCCCTTTCACTCTTTTATGCACAACGATGTGCGGCATCTTGAAAAACTCGTTCAGCAATACGGCAAAGGTATAATTCTTGTCGATTCGCTCTACAGCACCACGGGAGATATTGCGCCGCTCGTCGATATTATCGACATTGCGAATCGCTACGATTGCGTCTCGGTGGTTGACGAGTCGCACTCCCTCGGAACTCACGGGCCGCAGGGCAGGGGGCTTGTCGCCGGGCTGGGTCTCACCGACCGGGTACATTTCATTACCGGGAGTCTTGCCAAGGCTTTCGCGGGAAGGGCTGGTATCATCTTCTGTTCGCAGCGCTTCGCCCGTTGTTACCCCTACATGGCCCATCCCGCCATTTTCAGTTCGGCAATCCTTCCGCACGAGATCGCGGGACTTTCTGCGACGCTGAAGATCATCATTGCGGGTGACGACCGTCGCCAGAAACTGGACGACAACGCGCAGTTTCTGCGCAACGGGCTCCGGAGCCTCGGCTATGCCATCGTGAGCGAGTCCCAGATCATCTCCCTCGAGCCCGGTACGGAGTCCGATACCGAGCTGTTGCGCGATGCGCTCGAGGACCGCAATGTGTTCGGTTCGGTGTTCTGCGCCCCGGCCACGCCGAAAAACCGGGTGCTCATGCGCTTCTCGCTGCACTGCGGTCTCGAGAAGGAGGACCTGCAGTACGTGATCGACGTGTGCGATGCCATCCGTGACGAGGTGGGCATGTGGAACTGGAAGTCCACGAAGCGAAACCTTCTTGCCGGAAAGTAGCGGTTGGGTTCAGTTCTGCTTGTGGAGCCTCTGGAGCATGCGGGCGAGCAAACCCTGCTGCTCTTTTCTTTTTACCGGAAGACCGGCCCGTTCCCAGCCGATGATGCCGTGCTGCAGGTTCACGACGTTCCTGTAGCCGCGGCTCATGAGCATGGATGTTGCTGCAGTGCTGCGGCTTCCGCTCCTGCAGACCACGATCACCTTCCGTTTTTGCGGTATATCCCTGAAGCTGCTTTCGAACCTGCTGAGCGGCACCGCCATCACCTCCGGCACGTCGAATGCCTTGTGTTCGATTTCCCGCTCCTCGCGCACATCGACCAGCAGCGCACCTTTTCTGGTTATCGAAAAAGCTTCGGAAGGAGTGGTATGTTTGACTGTTGCCATGATAGAATTGCTTTGCGGTAAAACCTGTTTTCTGCAAGAGAGTGCTGTTTTCCGGAATGGCGTATACCTATACCCGGTATAGGTATTTATAGTACGATATTCCCTCGTGAAGAACAAGAGTCCGGGAAAGAATTTCAGGGGATGGGCCACAAACAAAAAACCCTCGCTGTTCGCAAGGGCTTTTTATTTGTGGCGGAGAGGGTGGGATTGATTCGGGCCTTGCGGCCCTCACCCCCGATCAATCGGGGGCGGTCTCGCTTTGCTCACCGTCGAAACGGCTATGCCGTTTTCGAACCCATGCGTTTGGGTTCTCATCCCAAAAACGGCACAAAAAAAACCCTCGCTGTTTGCAAGGGCTTTTTATTTGTGGCGGAGAGGGTGGGATTCGAACCCACGGTACGATTGCTCGCACAACGGTTTTCGAGACCGCCCGATTCAACCGCTCTCGCACCTCTCCGTGTCATGCAGAAAGAACCTCGCAGAACCGCCAGGAACAGCGGTCTGCTGAAGGGAGAGAATATAACAAAATCCCTGTTTTTTCAATCAAGGATTGTTCTTATTGCACTGAAAACTTTTTGAATCGGCGCTCCATGTTCAAGCCCTCTGTTTTTCTTCCGGTCCTGAAGAGCTTTGACGGCTGTTACAAAGTCAGAGAAAATATGTAAGTTTACCACAGAGCCTCTACAGAGAGCCCCTTCAAGCCGGCAACAGGTTATCATACAAAGAAATACGTT
>Ga0233420_10000472_pt1 | contig 17132 bp, 11 predicted proteins | sample Watercolumn_Mata_4_FD_183009 | JGI IMG/M metagenome (GOLD analysis project Ga0233420, IMG submission 183009) | Freshwater microbial communities from Lake Matano, South Sulawesi, Indonesia - Watercolumn_Matano_2014_102_MG | ecosystem: Environmental > Aquatic > Freshwater > Lake | place...
TGCGGTTTCCTTATTGAAACAGTGCTTCCATGTGTGATTTCTGACGATCGTTGGTCGCTTTCTCGTCCATGCCCGCTGAGTGAACGCTCATTTCAGGCGTCCAACAAACGTTCGTTCAGAATCTGGACCTTCAGCGAAATGCGCTGCAGAAGATTGGTTGCGAGAAGAATTACACCGACCCGACCAGCAAAGTGGCGCGAGTACCGAGCGTCTCGGACTAAATGGAATTTTGGACATAGCTCGAACAGGCGACACCTTGGTGGTCTGGCGCCTGGATCGGTTAGGGCGATCGTTGAAACATCTGATCCACCGGGTAGAGAAACTGGGCCAGCAAGGAATTGTGAAGCGGCCCCCAATATTTAGACAGGTGGTTAAGCTCGGGTACCCTGATGAGGACCCAGAGATGAAAGGTACAGAACTCCTGATCTCCGGATTGGGCTGGCCCTTGCGCCGCTCCAAGGTCTCGTCCACCCCGATGATCATCGGATAGCCCGCCTGAGCGGCCAAGCCCACCAGCAACCCCAGCAGGATTTTCGCTCCCAGCAAGCCCGACCAACGCGCCCGGCTCAACATCCGATAGTATATGCAGAACCCTTTCTCGTCCGCCAAACCCAAGGTCCGCAAGACCCCTGCCACGGTGTGGGGGACCCCGGCATAGGAGGGCTCCCGTCACCAACGCCTGGGACATGGCTCCACACTGGCAGCGTGAACATCGGCGCGAACGCCAGCAACACCCTCAACGCCTCATCGGGAAGACTCAACATCGCCTACCATTTCCAAGCCATCATTCGGTCGGCGATTGTCCTACCAATGACTCCATTCCTGCTTGCTGCGGGATCGAAAATGGCCAAAGTCGAGCTCAAGAGAATGCACGTATTGGCGGGATGATGAGAAGGGGAACACCCCTGCATCCAGGCTTGTTGGACGCCAACCGGACGGGACAACGCTGCGGACGGTGATTTTGAAGCGTTGGCAGACACCTCCCCAAGTGACTTGGCGGGGGCCTGGTTTTACGAATACGGCCATCGTCCGCTTGGTACCGTGTTAACAGTCCCTATCCGACAGACTCTCAGCGGCTGTTTTTTACATGGACAAAAATCCGACTCTGGCCGTAGGATTTTGCCTCCCAATACCCGGAGGTACCCATGACTACCGAAACCATTCCTGTTGTCGCCAGAATAGCGGCTTTGCCTGCGCAGGCGGAGGCCCTGAAAGCCATACTCCTGGATGTGGTCGATGCCACCCGCGGGGAAGCGGGCTGCATCCGCTACGAACTCTTGCAGAATTCCGCCGATCCCGCGGAATTCCTGACCGTGGAAGAGTGGGAGAGCGACGCCGCCATTGCCGCCCATCTGGCATCCGCCCACATCCAGGACGCCATTGCCCGTGGGCAAACCCTGTTCGCGGCGCCGCCGGACATCCGCAGCTATAGAAAAGTCCGATGAGACGGATCCACTCCAGCCAGGAAGGTCGGCCACCAACCCCATGTCCCGGAGAATCAAGCCATGAACCCAGCAACTCAATCGAATGACCGGCGGGAATCTGTCGAATCCCGGCCTTTTCACGGCGTGCTGCACCCCGCCGCGCTCATGCACAACTGGGGGCACAGCCGCAGCACGCGGCCCGCCGTCTATGTGGAGCCCGTGGATTACGCCGACGTCCAGGCCGTGGTGGCCGACGAGGCGCGGTTTCCGACGCCGGTGCATCCGGTGGGTTCCCTGATGTCGGTGACTTCCACCATCGTCAACGATGGCGGCACGATGGTTTGCCTGCGTAAGCTGGATGGGATCCTGGGGCTTGAGACAGACGCCGCGGGACGGCAGGTGGTCCGCGTGCAGGCCGGATGCCGCTTGAAGAAGCTGAATCTGTGGCTGCAAGCTCACGGCCTGGAAATACCTTTTCAGGCGGAAATCGGCGAGGCCACGGTAGGTTCGGTGGCGGTGGGGGACACCAAGGAGTCCTCGCTGGAGGGTCCCGGTTATTTTTCCGCCCATGTCACCGCCCTGAGCTATGTGGATGAAGAGGGGCGCTTGCGAATCCTCTCGGACCAGGCGGACGGGGCGGACTTCCACGAGTTCAAGTGTTCATTCGGTCTCGGCGGCATCGTGGTGGAATGCCAGGTGGAAACTCGCCCGGCGAGCCTGTGCCGGGCCGATGTGTCGGTGACGGCGTTTACGTCACCGGACGACCTGGCCGCCGGGCTGCTGCGGCTCCGGGCCGAAAGCGACGCCGTATTGGCTATCGTCGTCCTGCATCAACTGGCCGTGTTTGCCGAGCAGCGGTTCAAGGCCGGCGCCGGCGCGGCCACCCCGGCCGCATCACAGCCGGCCTCAGACGAATACCGCCTCGCCAAACGATTGGCCATCCAGCGCGGCTTCGAAGGGGTAACGGTTCCACAACCGCGAGGCATCGTGTTCGCCCGCCACGAGTTCGTCAACGAGTACTGGCGTCCCTCGGCGGACGAGCCGCGCCTGGACTTCCAGTATTACGAACACGACTTGGGACAATTGGACCGGGTGGTGGTGGAATCCTATCGGTTCACCAAGGCGTTCGAGGCCGAAACCGGTTTCGCGCCGCAGGGTTGGGCCACCTACTTCGTGCGGCGGCCCGAGCGCGAGAAAAAGCCTTATGGACTGTATTCCGATGGGCCTGGCGTGTCGTTCTCCTTCGATCCCTTCAGCTCGAATCCCAATGATCCGCGCTGGCAGCGTTTCGCGAAAGAGTACAACACGCTGGCGCTACGAACACTGGGTGGACGCGCCTCGCCCATCCAGACCCAATGGCTGGAACCCGGGGACATTCTGATACCCGCCAAGCTGGCCCGGCGCCGTTTCACCACGCCGTATTATCGACAGTTCCTGGGATGAGCCCTGGCCACGGCAACGATGGCGGAGGAGCGGGTCAGGTCAGCAAATCGGGCAGGCGGGCTCTCCACTCCGGCATCAGCACCAGATCGCAGACGACCGTCGTGCCGTCCGCCCTCACGAGATCCAGTTCGCCGACGCGCGCGACGGGTTCGTTGAGGAAGGCCTCCGTCACCAGGCGCAGTACGGCCCGCTTGTATTCGGTGTCCTCGTTGCCGGCCAGGTGTTTGCCCTTCACCTCCAGCGCCACCCGTTTCTCGCCAGTGTCGTCGCGGTGAACGGCGAAGAGAAAATCCGGGTAAATCTTTTCGCACCGCCAGCCCTGGATGGCGTAGTGGGAACGGGCCACGTTGCGGTGCCACCAGCCCACGGCGGCCACGCCGTCGAGATAGACCGCAATGTCGCGCTCGTCCTGGCTGGAGAAATCGCCCCGGTAGATCGGCGAAAACAGGCTCTTGCGCAGGGCTTGACCGTCCCCGCCCACCAGTTGATCGGCCCCTACGGGTTCGTAGGTCACCGCTTCGTTCGGCATTTTCCAGTTATGCCGGTCGGTGCGTAGCCGGAACTGTATCCGTCCCGCCGCGACTTCCGCCTGGAACAGCGCCTCGGCCTTGGCGTCGCGCACCCCGTCCAGCCAGGCGCGCATTTCCTCCACGATCAGGCCCGATAATTCGCCCAGCCGCGCGGCGTCGAAGCCGCGAGCCTTCAAGCCGGCCAGCACATCGCCCACAATGGCCCGCGCCCACCAGGCATTCGGCACGATATCCGATATCAAGCGCACCGCATGGACCACGTCGAAGCGCCGCGTTTCGGTCGACGCCCCCGCCGGCTCGACCACCACCCGTTCCTTGCCATCATCGGCCAGCCGGAAGCGCCGCAATTGCTGCTCCGCCGCCCGATAGTTGTCCGGTAACCTCTCGATCAGCGGCGACACATCCAGCCCCAGCCACTCCAGCGGAAACAGAATGTCCTCTTCGTAATCCAGCTCGCGGACCACACCATCCGCCACTCGCAACACCTTGGGCAGATAGATCGCCGTCTTGGCGAAGTTGTCGCGGCGGTACACGGCGCGGGGTCCCTTGGCATGGCTCGGGTCCGGGCTGCGAATCTCGCCCACCAGATCGCCCATGCCATCCTCTTCCAGCCCCCGTTTGATCGCCTCCACCACTTGAGCGGTATCGCCGTGATGGGTCAGCACATAGCTTTCATCCAGCAACGCCACCCCGGTCTTTTGCGCATGAGGCTGGCGCAGGATGCGGCCGATCAGCTGAGTCAGGGCCGACAGGTTGCTGCTCGCCGCCAGTACGCATAGTACATAGGCAAAGGGGCAGTCCCAACCTTCTTGCAGCGCCTGCTTGGTGACGATGACCCGTACCCGGTTCGTCGGCGCGAGCAAATCCTGATTTTCCGGCGCGGCCAGGTCGTTGGTCTCGGCGGTCTTGATGGCGATTTCCGCCGTATCCAGCCCGCCCACCGTCATCAGCCAGTCCTTGGCGTCCAGCGCATGGACATGCGCACCGTCCCGTTGCTCACCCCCCGTGCGCTCCACCTGCACCAACAGGATCGGGCGGATGTAGCGCCCGCTGTCCGCCTGAAACCGGCGCGCCGCCTCGTCCAGCCGCCGCAAGCGCTCCAGCGCCGCCGCCAGCGTATGCCGCCAGTCGTCGCCGCGCCTTGGGTCCAGGTTCAGCGGCATCTTGATCATCCCTTCCCGATCCAGGTCGATACCTTGCACCTGCACCAGCACATTGGCGTAACGGCCCGGTTTGGGATTCTTGCCCGTAATCGGCAGCACATCCTTGGGCGTGGCGGTCAGCTCCAACACAAAGCAGGGGTTGAAGCCGTAGAGCGTCTTGAAGGCCAGTTCCGACACGGCCTTGTGCCCTTCGTCCATCACCACGACCGGGCGGATCAGGCGCAGCGCGTTGCCCAGCGATTCTTTCACTTGCGGCCAGGAATAGGCGCTGTCGGCCAAGTCATACACATCCAGATTAGGGGTTTCGGCCAGAGCCTTGGCATGGGCTAGTTGATCGTCGTAGGGCTCCAGGAAGCCACGCACGTCGCCCCGGTCGCGGAACATCCTGAGCGAATCCTTGTTCTCGCGGTTACCCGCTTGCAGCATGAGCAGCATGACGCACAGATGGCTCTCTACTTCGCGGGCGTCCAGCGGGTCGTCCTTCTCCAGAATCCGCACTCGCTGGCCCGCCAGCACCTCCAGCATTTGTCGATAGGGATGTTGCCGGTCGGTCAGGTGTTTCCGAGTCTGGGTGTAAATGGCCTCGTTCGGCACGATCCACAGCACGAAGCCGGTTTGCCGTCCCAGGTAACGGCCGAAAATCTTGGCCAGCGACTCCACCGCCAGAAAGGTCTTGCCGCCGCCCGTGGGCACCTTGAACACGACATTGGGCACAGACCGCTCCGCGCCATCCTGCCGCGGCGAAAAGGGGGTTTCGGCTCTCGATGCCGGCAGCGTGTCCGCCGCGCGCAGCGCCTCCCAGGTGTCTCGGGCGAAATCGGGGATGGGCAAGCGGAGATTGGGATTTTGCCGGGCCAGCTCCGCGATCTGGTCGGCGTTCGCCTTTTGCTTGACCAGCTCGGTCAGGTAATCGTCCAGCCGCGTCAGCACGCGGCGTTGATAGTCCAGTTCTCGTAGCGCCATGTCAGCCGCGCTCCATCCGGTACAGCGCCCAGGGCAGCGGGGCGTATTCCACCGGGATGTTCTCGGCAGCCAGCAGTCTTTGCGACACGAACCGGGCGGGGGCGAACACCAGATGCGGCTTGCCCGGCTTGCTTTCGGCCAGCGCTTTCGCCTTCGCCAAGGTCAGCGCCGCGTCCCGCGACTGCAAAAAGGCCATATCGGGCCTGTAGATCAGCCAGACGTGGTAGGCATCCGACTCCCCCAAGTAGCCCAGGCCGTCGCTATCCGGTTCCGTCGCCTTGGCCGGGTCCAGCGGCGTGCTGGTCGCGGTGTGGAACAATAGCGCGCCCAGCGAGGCGAAACTCGGCAGGGCCTCCCCGGTCAGCAGCTTGTCCATGTCCACCGGCTCGCCCAGCGCGCAGTAGGTGAAGGACCCGCCCAGTCCTTCGGCCTTTTCCTGTACGGTTTTGATGCCTTCCACGGTCAACACGCCATCCTTGACTTTCCTCTCGATCCTGTCGAAGCGGTGGGCCTCCAGATTCTCGATGCCGATAATCTGGTGCAACAGGGCGTCGGCTTTCTTCAGGTCGGTGTAGGTCAGATTTTTCTTGAACAGTTCCTCGCGCTGGGTACCTGTGTAGGCATAGCCCTGGATGACACGCCGCACCCGCTCGGCGGTTAGTCGGTCGGCATAGTCTTCGCACTCGACCAGGATGAATCTGCGGTCGCCGCCATCCTTGCGATTGGCGGCCAGCACGGCATGGGCGGTGGTGGCGGAACCGGCGAAGGAGTCGAGGATAAGGGAATCGGTGTCGGCAGCAATTTCCAGAATCCGCTCAATCAGGCGGGAAGGCTTTGGCGTGATGGTTGCCTCAGCCCCTGATAAGTCGGGAAAGATGTCGCGCAGTTCTTTCCGCGCCTCGTCGGTATGCCCGGCAAAACCGTGTGTCCACCATGTGCCGGGAACGGTGCCCCCGCCTGTTTTCAAAAGATGCCGGTAACGTTTGTAGGCAGGCACTTTTCCTTTGCCATCTTTGCCCCAGTAGATAAACCCTTCAGCAATATGGCGACTGTGCTCCTCCTGTGAGTAAGCCCAAACCCGCTCCTTATCGGGATAAATTACTTCTCCCGTATTCGGATTGGTAATTGAGTAGTACAGATTTGGCCTCTCATCCGCCGTCTTGTTACAAGTGTAATCACTGACCCTGAATACCCCTAAGTCATCCTTCAGGCGGTACTGTGAGTCGTTCTGCTCAGTACGCTCCAACAGGTTCCGGTTCCAGCCCGCTTTCTGATAGACCAGCAAATAGTCGTGCATCGGCGCAATGCCTTTTTGATCGTTAGCGACTGCATATTTCTTTTGCCAGACAATGCAGGCTGCGAATGCTCCCTCCCCGAAAATCTCATCCAGCATGGACCGCGCCCGGTGCATCTCGTTGTCGTCCAGCGTCACCCAAAAACTGCCCGCATCGCTCAGCAGTTCATGCAGCAATCGCAGCCGGGGCCACATCATGGCGCACCACTTGTCGTGCCGCAGGCCGTCCTCTATGCCCACCGGGTTTTCCTTGAGCCAGGACTGCATCAGCGGGCTGTTGACGTTGTCGTTGTAACACCAGCCCTCGTTGCCGGTGTTGTAAGGCGGGTCGATGAAGATGCAGTCCACCTTGCCCGCATAGAGCGGCAGCAGGCTTTTTAGGGCGTGCAGGTTATCGCCATGGATGATGAGATTGCCGTCCAGCCGCGCTTCGCCGATACCCTTGTCCGGATCGGGCGCCAGAGGCCTGTGCGGTACGGCCAGATGATGATTGAAGACGTATTCCTTGCCCTTGAAGGTCAGTTCCGTCATGGCGTGTGCCTTCTGGTTTGATGTCGAATGGTCGTCGGTTGGTTTGGGCTGATGCCCCATGGCCGGCGGCGCGAAGGCCAGCCGCCGGAATCTTGTACGGCAAATTCGCGTGTCCACGAATATCCGCTCTTCATGTGCACCGAAAAAATTCCACCTTTTTGGAATGCCCGGGAGTATGACGGAGGCTTATGCAGAAGCTAGCGAACAGGCGCAAAGCTTCGCCGTTGCTGGGTTGTTCTGGTTCCAGTCTGTAACATGGGCACAATCTTGGGCACACTTTTTGAAGTCATGCCCCTATTCTGGCAGATGCCCGCCCCGCCAGCGCCGACTTTATGATTTTGCGAAACAGATTCAGCGGCCCAGGTCATCAAGTGATTCAAGCCCCAAGCTTGCCAGCCGCCGATTCATCAGCCCAAGCCGTTCGGCCATGCCTGCCCATGAGGCATCGGCCCGCGTCGCGAAACGCGACATGGGGGTAGTTACCGGCAAAACCATCGACGGTTATGCGGTCGGCATCATAAAAAAGCCCCGATAATGGGGCTTTACGAGGGAATTACGAGCAAACTACGAGATAGTTACGAGATACCTACTAAGGGTGTCTCGACCATTCGGTAGAGATGCCGGCATCGACAACAAGGCATCCATCCGCAATTTGAAATTGCACCAAGATGGATACACCCCTGTTTTCAGGGCGGTTCTTCCGCAAGGCTTTTCTTTCTCGATGACGAAGGATTGCCAGCCGGTCCCCGGTAATCCACGGATGGTCTAGCCTTGGCTTGTGGGCTTTCGAGCGCATTCTATTTCCGCCTACTTTATTCAGGAACAATCCTTTCCAGCAGGTCGACGACCGCCGCGTTGGGTGCGTATCGCGGCATTCGGGGTCCATCAGCGGATACAAGGCTTCCCACAATTTCGGGTCAATCCAGGCATCCAGCCGCCGGTATCCTTGCCGTTTCAAGTTCTTCCGGTAGTCGCGTTGATATTGGCGTCTAAACGCTGGATTACCCCAATCGCACTGCCTGTAGTCATCAAGCATATCGCACCCCTCAAAAAGCGCCCTAATTACTCATGTGTCGCTGTGTTCACAGTATACGACCTCGATGGCCTGCCCACCTTCGGCCCTGGGGATTGATTACGGCGGATGTAATGGCGCTCTTCCAAAACCATCAGCACGGGCGTCAATTCGGTTGCCAGTCGGAAATGATGTTTGTGGGCATAATGACAGTCGCGAAAGGCGAAACCTTCCAGCCGTTCAGCTCGTATCCAATCCCATCCGCCACGGCCCGCACGCGCACGGATTCCGCACCATTCAGAATCCGGGGCGGTCGTCGAACTCGTAAGCGCCATAGTCGCGCTGTGGCGTTCGTTCCTGCTTCGGTGGACTGTCACCGATACCGCGTTTCTTTCGCAAGTCATAGGCGCTCAAGATGGCGTTGGCAATGATCTCTAAGCCGTGTCGAGTCTCACCGTCCTTCTGATGCTCGGTCGGCTTGAGATTGCCTTGCACCGATACCGCGTCACCCTTGGCCAGTCGAGACAGTTTGTCGGCTACATCGCCAAAACAGACGATGGTGATGAATGCCGCTTCGGCGTCACCTTCCTTGGACTGCCCGACATTGCATCTGATGGTGGTATTGCTCCATCTGGTGCCTGATGCGCTAGTTCCTGACTTGGGATCGCGGACAAGCTGCCCGCTTGCGAGTGCGTTAAGCATGGGGTTCATCCCTCTTGCCGCAAAGGTGTTTATCCGTCGAAAACCATCCATTTGTTGCCGCGCCCGATTCCATGCCCACGCCACAATGGACGATTCCCGGATGGTGCGGACTGGGTGCGGCATGGCTGCATCCTGAACAGGTCACCAGCGCCGGTATCGGTCGCCCTGGCGGTGGTAGCTGACCCTCGAAGTGCGCGGTCAATACGTCCCAGTCCTTTGGGTCGTTCCAGGTCAGGTCCACGAGCATTTCCTGAACGGCCGCGTCGTCGTCGTTGTGGATTTCCCGGCAAACTCGGGTTGCCGCCGTCACCAGTCGTTCGGGTAGCTGCTCGATGGTTGCGCGGGGTCCTGCCTGAATAGTGGCCGCAGGGGTCGAAGCTTCAATTTCCTGAAAACGTCCACCCTTGGTACTGCAAAAACTGTAAAAAGGGGGTTTTTGCAGTTTTTGCAGTTGTGAGGGTTGGCATTTTTCCGAATCCATGCCCTTCAGACGGTCGAGATAGCTCATCATGCAAACCCCCTCGGGTTCACTTCATACACGGTGCCAGGCCGGCCGCCGGTGTCGGTCTTCGTGGCCGCCAGCCATCCAAGCTCAGCCAGCAGCCCCAGGGCGTCGGCTGCCTGTGCCCGGTCGGAAAGTTGCGTCCAGCCCGGCCGCCATACCTGCCAGCTTGCGAACGTCCGGGGCAGGTCGCCCTTGCGGATGCGGGTAAGGATGGCCTTCGCCGCGCCCACCTCGGGTATGGTGACGCTGGCATAGGCCCGGCAGGCATGGGTTTCCAGGTACTCAGCCCAGGCCAGGGCTTGCAGGGTGGCACGTTCCGATACCGGCCCGGTGCCCCCGCCAGCCAGGTGCAACACCAGCGCCAGGCCGGGAACCAGCTTCCGGTACTTCGCCAGGTGCGATTCCATCGCCGGATGCAGATCGCCACCACGCAGGCGGGTTTCCAGGTCGGTGCGCCATTCCAAAAACAAGCTGCCTGCCTCATGCGAAAACCGCAAAAAGGGTGCACCCTCGGGCTCCCCGTCCATGCCGGTATCGCGTTGCGCGCCGATGGCGTCAGGGTCGAGGGCGTCCAGGTTCTCGAACACCTTGAAGGCCGCGCGCTTGGCGTCGCTATCCGGCCAGCGGTCCACATTGCGCCAGTCGCCCACGGTGTCGGGCCATACCAGCAGCCCGAAACGCTGGATCAGGCCATCGTCGCCCGCGCCTCCCTTCACCGCATGGCGGATGTACTCGGCAATCCGGCCCGGTTGGGTGGAACCCAACAAGGAGAGACAGACGGCGGGAATGTGCAAGTTCAGGCCGCGCCCGATTCGGTCGAAGGTATAAGAGCTATCCCCGTTCCAGCCGGTGAGATAGAAGCCGCGCGCTTCGGCCTGGTCTTCACGATCAAGGTTCTTGAGCAGGGAAACCATTTCATCACGGTGCACCAGCAACCCATTCTGATTCTGCCGGTGCAACTCCCCCAGGCTAGCCGCGTTACTGTCCACCGCGATGAATCGGCGCAGTGTCGGGGCTTCCGGTTCCTCGTCAGCCAGGTAGTCGGACACGTCAGCCCCCGGCGTCTTGGACAGCACCTTGCGCGCCGCCTTCTCGCCTTCCTCGGCCTTCAGCTTGGCCAGCTTCACGGCCCGCGCGTAGTCCTTGGCTTCGTTCTGTTGGGTTTCAGCGGCCAAGGCCGCCAGGCGCTTGATGGGCGACAAGGCCGCTTCCAATGCCGGGGACTTCAACGCGCCAGGACGCCCCACCACCAGCGCCCATTGATTCGGCGTCACGGTCCAGTCGGTGCGGGCTTGGGGGCGGATACCCACCTTGCGGCCAATGATGGAACCTAGGCCGGCCATGATCGCCGCCGCCACGAAGTCGGGGGCGCATTGAACCCGCTCGCAGATGTCGGCAGCCCAGGGGCGGATGGTGTCGGGCAACAGGGCCAGGTCGAAGGCCGCCACGGGAGGCAGGCCGTCGGGCAGTGGGTGCGGATCAGGCCAGACGTTACCCTCTGAACCGCCCGCTGGCGCATCATCATTGCCAGGTTGATACACACCCCTTGCCGGTGCCGTTGCGTTCGCGATGCAGGCAGCCACGGCTTCCAGGCCGCGCAGTGACGCCAGGTCGTTGAAGTCGGTCAGCTCTGGTACGCGGTCGTCCCCAAACTCGGGAACCGCCAGTACGCCGCCCACGGCCCGCGCCGCCTCAATGGCGTGGGGATCGGGCTCGCCGGTTGCCTTCACCAGATCAGCCAGAATCACCAGCGCCGCCGCCGGGTAGCGTTCGCGCATGGCTTTCGCCACCGCTGGCAGGTTGCCCGACGATAGTGCCGCGATACCGGGATGTCCGGTCGCTTCCTTGGCGGATAGCACGGTCGCCACGCCTTCACCGGCCATTAAGGTCAGGCCCGCGCCGTCGCCATCGGGCAGGCGTTCGGTTGCCCAATACCCGCCCACCTTGCTACCGCGCCCGGCCAGCGCTGCCTTGCGCTTGTCGCCGTCAATCAGTTCCAGGGTGGATAGGCCAGCACCTTGCTTGACGGGAACCGCCAACAAACGCCCGGTCAGTGCATCGCCGCCCGACTTCGGGGAATAGCCCAGGATCGCCGCCGCCGCGCCCGCGTCAATCTCTCGCAGGGTGGCCACGGGTGAAACCCGCTTGCGTACCAGATAGGGATGGTCGGCTTTCGCTTCGGTCGCTCCGTCCCAAATAGCCTTTGCCTTCCGCGCCGTGTCGGCCCGCTCGCGGGCTATCTCGGCTTCCTCTGTCGCGGCCCGTTCCGCCGCGATGCGCCGCCGCTCGGCAAGCTCTTCGGCGGTCGGTGTCTGGTGCATCCCCTCATCGCGCCAGCCGTTCGCCTTGGCCTCATGGAACAGCGTCCCGATAGTCACCCCGCCACCGGCCCGGATGCTCTTCCATACGTCGCGCGCATCCTTGCCGTTGAACGAATCGGCTTGCTGGCTCCAGGCTTCCCACAGGTCAAAACCAGTGTCGGCAAGTTCGGACTTAATCGCCATACACATGCGCAGCCAGGTTTCGCGGTCGCTGGGATCAATGAATGCCAGGGCTTCGCGGATGCGGTCTGTGTCGATAGAATGGCTTGTGTAGAGTCTTTGCAGGGTCGCGCCGTGCCAGCGGTCGCGGCCCTTTGTTTGGGTAGTCATGCCGCCCCCTTATGCCTTGCGGCTTTTCTTGATTTGGGCGGTCAGCCATGCCTCTATCTCGGCTTCGATCCAGCCGACGGCTTTTGCGCCGACAGAAATCGGCTTGGGGAAAGTCGGGTCGTAGTCGCCCGGCCTCTTGGGGTTTTGCCGCAAGCGGGCATAGATGCTGGAACGGGAAAGCCCGGTGCGGGCTTCAACTTGCTTGCGCCGAAGGATGGTTAGCGCGGTTTGGATTGGTGCGGCCATGTTTCGCTTTCTCCTGTTGAAGGTGAAGCGTCCCGGAATAGCCCGGAACATGACACGCTATTATTTACATTTCCAGCGGGATAGCTGCCAGTGTCCGCAAAGCTCCCGCTTTGCGCATGGGTTCCGTCATGCGCAGACAGGAAACAATCAAGGCTGCTTCTTCTTTTCCGCCGCTATCACTTCGGCAAGTTTCTTGTGCGACAAGGGAACCACTCGCACCAGCTCATTCGCGGCCTTGGATGCTGAAATGGTTGGGTCAATTTTTTCGTGCCAGTATTTCAGGGCGTCCTCGATCAGGGCGTAATTTTCAGCGTGCCGCCTCTTCGCCAATTCAACAGCCGGTTTTGTGCCGTGCATTTTCTCTGCCCATGATGCCCACAAGATTCCCGCCCAATACTGGGCGTCCACCGCATACGTCCACGCCTCATCATGCTTGTCGGCTTTCTCGGCTTTCATTGCCTGCACGGCATAAGCAACGACGGCGAACATCGCTTGCAGCAATGCAAAGGGAGCGCTTTCTGGATCGCGCTTACCATCAAGCGACAGCCCGATTTCTTCTACTGCCTCGTCCCCGTTTGTTGCAGGATCGTCCCATGCCTCACTTATTGTGCTCCAGAAAAATGATTCCGGGTCCTCCAAATAGTCACGCTCGGGGTTGTCTGCCATCAGCTTGCGGCTCATTTCAACCCAAAATTCCCAAGCGACATTCAAGGCTGAACCCGCCTCGGTTATTGGCGTGCGCAACTCACGTGGCACACGTTTTGTCATCTCATCCATAGCGTCCCTTTCACGCATTGCCCCTGAATCAGAAGCCGCGCCAGCCGGGCAAGGGTTTCCCGGTTTTCGCCCTCGGGGATCAGCCTCGGGCTAGGTGCGGCAAACCATTATGCCGCCGACTGGTAAGCCTTGCCGAAAGGCCCGATGATGACCTTGCCGCGCCCGTCCTGAATCTGGCTATCCACGAAGTCAGCCCACCATTGCAGCATTTCCCGCCGTTGGTCGGCATACTGCGCCCGGTTGTAGACGCCCCGGATGCCCTTGGTTTCGTGGGCTAGGCATTTCTCGATCCAGTCCGAATTGAAGCCCGCTTCATGCAGGTGCGTTGATGCCGTCCGCCGGAAGTCATGAATCACGAAGTCCCGCACATCGATTTCCAGCGCCCGCACGGCGACATTCAAGGTGCTTTTCGCTATGGGTTGTTTCAGATCGCCACGACTCGGGAATACCCATTCGGAACCGCTCGCCAGTCCCTTCAATTCCTCGAACATCGCCACCGCTTGCCGGGACAATGAAACAAGGTGCGGCTTGTCTTTCTTCATGCGCTCGCCGGGGATCGCCCATTCCGCTTTCTCCAGGTCAAGTTCCTCCCACTTGGCTTCGATCAGTTCCGATTTCCGCACCATGCACAGAATCAGCAGATGGATTGCCAGCTTGTAGGCTCGTTTGATACTCGATTGGTAGATTACCCGCAGCAGCTTGCCGACTTCCTCCGACGATAGGGCTACGTCCCGGCTTCTGGCACTGGCAATAAACTTGGCTTCGATTGCTGCCGCCGGGTTGAATTGGGTTTTCTCCCGCGCAATGGCATAGGCGAATAGACGCTTCAGCACGTTGCGGGTTTGCAGCGCCATTTGATCGGCCCCGCGATTCTTGATCTTGTCGGTAATCGCCAAAATGTCGGTCACGGTCACGTCGGCAACTTGCTTGCTGCCAATCGCCGGGATCACGTCCTTATCCAATACCCGTTTGATATTCCGGGGGCTACTGTTCGCCGGTTCCACAATCTCGGCATACCAGCGCCGGGCAAAGGCTTCCACCGTGTCGGCTTCCCTCGCCGCCTCTTCCTTGGCCTTGGCTTTCTCGCGGGTTTTCAAACACCATTCACGGATGAAGGCTTGCGCCAATTCCTTGACGGCGGGGGCGGCATCCTCGGGAATCGTATCGCCGCGCCGCAAGGCCATCGGGGACAAGCCACGCCCGGCCAGTATCTTGCAATCGTCCCGCCATGATCGGGCTTCGGCCAGTGAATAGGTCGGGTAGTCGCCTAGCGTGATTTTCTCTTGCTTGGTTCCACGCCGGTAGCGCATCCGCCAAACCTTCGCACCGCCGGGCATGACTTCCACGAACAGCCCGCCCCCGTCCGATTCGCTAAACGCCCTCTCGCCAGCTTTCAGGTTCCGCAGCTTGGTATCCGACAGCGCCATGATTCACCCCTTCCGCAGTGCGTGTTCCCATGAAAGCCCGCTTGATCTTGGGAACACTGTTTCGCCTTGGGAACACAGCCTGAAAGCCTTTACTGGCGCGGCATTCAGACGATTTTCCCGCCTTGTGTGCCCATGAAGAAAGTGATTTCTCCGCTCTCTGAAAAGTTGTCTAGGGAACACCACAGCATCGCCTTGGGAACACAACTTTTCATTTTGGGCACACATATGGGAACATATTTAAGCGGATTGCTGCGGAACATGCAAGCCGATAACGGAACAAAAAGCCCGCAATTACGCGGGCTTATGGGGTGTTTTGCGGAAGGCTTTGGACTACGCCGGAAGGCTTGTTATTTTCCTATGCAAAAACTGGCGAAGATGCGGCCCAGGAGGTCGTCGCTGGTGAATGCGCCGGTGATCTCGGCCAGGGCGTGCTGGGCGAGGCGGAGTTCCTCGGCGAGGAGTTCGGGTGCGCGGGTGGCGAGCCGTTCGGCGGCTCGGGTCAGTGCGACGCGGGCGCGGTCGATGGCGTCGAGGTGGCGGCGGCGGGCGGTGAAGACGCCTTCGGCGTGGTGGTCGTAGCCGACGCAGCGCTTGAGATGGTCGATCAGCAACCCGGTGCCCTCGCCGGTCTTCAGCGAGAGACGGATGAGCGTCTCCCTGCCGTTGTCCTCCAGGCCGGGACGATGGCCGGTGAGGTCGATCTTGTTGTGGATGCGGGTGACCGGCAGGCGTTCGGGAATGTCTTCCAGCAGGATCTCGCTGCCGGTGGGATCGTTGTCGTCGATGAGCAGCAGCACGCGGTCGGCGCGGGCGATTTCGGCGCGGGCGCGGCGCATGCCTTCGAGTTCCACGGGGTCGTCGCTGGCGTCACGCAATCCGGCGGTGTCGATGACATGCAGCGGCAGACCATCGATCTGGATCGTTTCCCGCAGGGTGTCGCGGGTGGTGCCGGCGATGGCGGTGACGATGGCGGTCTCGCGCCCGGTCAGCCAGTTGAGCAGGCTGGATTTGCCGGCATTGGGACGGCCGGCGATGACCAGGGTCATGCCTTCGCGCAGCAGACAGCCCTGGCGGGCGCTGGCCTGGATGGCGTCCAGCGTCCGGGCGAGTTCGTCCAGCCGTTCGCCAATGGCGCCTTCACCGAGAAAGTCGATGTCCTCGTCGGTGAAGTCGATGCTGGCCTCGATGTAGAGCCGGAGCTGGATCAGGGCCTCGACCAGCGCATCGATGCGCCGGGAGAATTCGCCCTGCAGCGAGCGCTGGGCGGAGCGGGCGGCCTGTTCCGTGGCGCTGTCGATGAGGTCGGCGATGGCCTCGGCCTGGGCCAGGTCGATCTTGTCGTTGAGGAAGGCGCGCTCGCTGAATTCGCCCGGACGCGCAGGGCGCGCGCCGAGTCGCAGCAGGCGGCGCATGAGCAGGTCGAGCACCACGGGGCTGCCGTGGGCATGCAGTTCCAGAACCGCTTCGCCGGTGTAGGAGCGCGGAGCCGGGAAATACAGGGCCAGGCCATGATCGATGGGCTGGCCGTCGGCATCGAGGAAGGGACCGAAATGGGCATGGCGCGGCGGCAGTGATTTGCCGAGCAGCGCGAGCATGAGGGTAGGTACGGCATCGCCCGAGACCCGGATGACGCCAACCCCGCCGCGTCCGGGCGGGGTGGCGATGGCGGCGATGGTGTCGCCGGAGGCGGGCGCCGGTATGGCTACCCCGCCCATTGTCGCGAGGAGGACCTCAGGCCTTGGCCGTAATGGCGGCGCCGATGGTCTTGTTGATGTACCACTGCTGGAGGATGGACAGGACGTTGTTCACCACCCAGTACAGCACCAGACCCGAGGGGAAGAAGGCAAAGAAGCCGGTGAACATGACGGGGAAGAACTGCATGATCTTCGCCTGCAGGGGATCGGCGGGTGGCGGGCTGAGCTTCTGCTGGATGAACATGGAAACACCCATCAGCAGGGGCAGCACGAAGTAGGGGTCCTTGGAGGACAGATCGGTCAGCCAGCCGATGAAGGGCGCCTGGCGCATCTCGACCGTCTCGATCAGCACCCAGTACAGGGAGATGAAGACCGGAATCTGCACCAGGATCGGCAGGCAGCCGCCGAGCGGGTTGACCTTCTCCTTGCGGTACATCTCCATCATGGCATGATTGAGCTTCTGCTTGTCGGCGCCGTATTTCTCTTTCAGCTCGGCCAGCTTGGGCTGGAGTTTGCGCATGTTGGCCATGGAGCGGTAGCTCGCCGCCGAGAGCCGGAAGAACAGCGCCTTGAGGGTGATGGTCACGAAGATGATGGCCAAGCCCCAGTTGTCGAAAATCTTGTGGAATTGCTCCAGCATCCAGAAGATCGGCTTGGCGATCAGGGTCAGCGAGCCATAATCGACGGTCAGGTCCAGCCCCGGCGCGGTGGCCTCGAGTACGAGCTGCAGCTTGGGACCGGCGAACAGTTGCGCCGTGACGGACGTGCTC
>Ga0233420_10000474_pt1 | contig 17058 bp, 15 predicted proteins | sample Watercolumn_Mata_4_FD_183009 | JGI IMG/M metagenome (GOLD analysis project Ga0233420, IMG submission 183009) | Freshwater microbial communities from Lake Matano, South Sulawesi, Indonesia - Watercolumn_Matano_2014_102_MG | ecosystem: Environmental > Aquatic > Freshwater > Lake | place...
GTGATTCTTGACCTTGCCATCTTCGCGATAAGACTCGCGAAGCAGGTGGCGCTGATAGGTTTTGCCGTTGATGGTGGTGGTGCCGGAATCGAGATACATTGTGACTGCGATAATATTGACTTATACCACAGCAATATAAGCACTATAAATTAATTATGCAAATAAATTAGTGACTACAATTCTGGCGCATTTTTCACCTAACCGCCATCAGAATATAGAGTTAACTGATTTTTGTCTTGGAACTTCCGTTATCAACTGTCAACTCTTCCCACCTGCTGCTTCTTCAAGCTGTTGCGAGCAGCATTTCTATTTCTCTGTAAGGAAAATCGGTCAGTTCGGCGAGGATTTTCTTCGTGACGTATCCTTTATAGATATAGGTGCCCTTTCTGAGGCTGTGGCTGTTCCAGAGAATTTCGGGAATTGTCTGGTGAGCTGTAAGTTTCAGGAGGAATGGAAGCAGGGTGTTGGTCAGGGCGTAGGTGGCGGTTTTCGCTACTGCTGACGGGATATTCGGTACGCAGTAATGGGTTACACCGTGTTTGACGTAAATAGGGTTCGTATGCGTTGTATGACGGCTGGTGCCGAAACAGGCCCCCTGGTCGATCGAAACGTCGATGATCACAGAGCCGGGCTTCATCGTTTTAACCACTGACTCGCTTACCAGCGGCTTGCTCAGTTTCTTTTTGGGACTGAGGGCGCCGATCATGACGTCGGAGGTGCGGGCGAGCTGGGAGATGTAGTGTTCGTTGGCGATAGCGGTGACCAGGTGACGGTTGAAGAATGCCTCGAAACGCCTCAGCCGGTTGATCTCCTTGTCGATGACGGTCACCTGTGCCCCCAGACCGAGTGCGTCCTGCGCGGCGAACAGGCCTACCGTCCCGGCTCCAATGATGGTGATATTGGCGGGCGGAACACCTGCGATGCCGCCGAGCAGGATGCCGCTGCCACCATAGCTGGTTTCAAGGTATTTGGCCGCCGTCTGAATCGCCAGCGAACCGGCGATTTCACTCAGTGTTCTGACTATGGGCAGTTCACCGTCCCTGGTCTCTATGAATTCAAAGCCGAGGGCCGTGATGTTCTTGTCGCTGAGTGTTTTGATCATCTGCCGGCTGACCGTTCCGAGGTGAATGGCTGAAATGAGCATCTGTCCGGGCTGTAACAGAGGCAGCTCTTCGGGTTGCGGAGGAGAGACCTTGACGATGACATTGGCCTGGTGGTAGAGCTCTTCAGGACATGAGGCTATGGTAGCACCGGCTTCCGCGTAATCCTGGTCATGAAAATTGCAGAAGTGGCCGGCATCGCTTTCTATGACCACTCTGATGCCCTGCTCGGAGAGTATCTGTACTCCAGCCGGCGAAAGAGCGACCCGCCTTTCATCCTGCGCGCGTTCTTTCGGAATGGCGATGGAGATGCTCATCGTTTTTTCCGGCTTGAGCAACCAGCGTTCAAGAGTTTTGACGCCGAGTTCGAATTCGATAGTTCCAAGATCGGATGAATAGCCCATCGTCAGTAAAAATCGTCAGGATTTCTGAAATAGCGTCGTGCCGTGCGTTGAGCCCCCGGTGGTCAATCATGAGTCACCGGGGGCTATGGTTCTGCCGGGATCATTTTGACTTGATAGTAACCCTCTCGATAACGGCCGGTGGAGTGTCATGGGTTTGGCAGGTCGAACCGGGCAGGTGAAGCCGACCTCCGCTTACCGTGCACAGTGCCCCCGATGCGGCATCGAGAACCCCTTTGGCTCCGCCGCTCACCAGGTTGACTGGCGTCTGCATGAACGGGAAGGTCTCGATAAAGGTGTTGTAGACAAGCAGAGAGGCCGGTCCGAGGCCGCTGGCTATCTTGCCAAGCGTATCGACCGGATTGAGCCGCCCCTCCTGAACTCTGGTGACGATACTTGAGGCTCCGGAGGGAAGCATGGTCGTGACGTTGTAGCCGATCATCCGGGCATAGGTGATGAAGCCCGGTACATTCAGGCCAAGCACGATTCTTCTGAAGTGTTCGGCGCGCGTCAGCACCCGAATCGTACCCTCCCTTGCGATTGTGGTGCGGCATGCAAGTCGTCCTCCCTCCTGAAACAGTTTGTCGGAAATGAATGCCTTTTCATCCTGTCCTGGGCTTGAGAGGCATTCGGCTCCTTCAAGCACATAGACAAAGCAACTCTGGCAGATACCATTGCCCCCGCAGATGTAACCGATGTGGGACTTGCTGTTTTTCGCTGTGTTGAGCAGTAACTCCCCGACCTTCGCTTCACAAGGTCTGTCATTGATGTAGATAATCATGGCTGTGATGTTGACATTGGTGAACGATTGCTTGCTGAAATTCCGGCTGACCGATTATCAATGAAGAAATATACTTCCGCTTCTATGGGTTTCAAAGAGTACTTTCAGATGAACTCACAAAAGAGCCAATCTGAAAAAGCCGGATGAGCCGGCTTTTTCAGATGCACGTCAGTTACAGGTTACGGCGCTTTCCTGATGAAGCTTGAGTATTTCAGGAGCTACACTTCTGCCATGTCCGTTGTCACCTGCTTTTGTTTTCCCGATGGCCGTGGTGTTACAGCATGAGTTGCTGGCTGATGCCAGTGCCGCCGGTTTTTCCGGGGAACCGTTCATTCCGAAAGCGTTCTGCACGGCATCGATCACCAGTCGAACAGCATCGCCTATGGCTGCCAGTACATCGTAGAGCAGCTCGGCGGGTTCTATCGGGTGACCCGCCTGTTCACGCCGGGCCTGGAAGGCGATCGTATCGGTGAACTTTTCCGCTGCGGCCCAACCCATTTTACCCATGTATGCCGGAAGCTGAACAGGGGTTGATTCGGTCATGCGTTTGGCCGCTTCGACCTCTGTAACTATCCTGATGGTGCCAGGTTTTTCTATGATGGTCTGACAGGCCATACGGATGCCCTCTTTTATCAGGGTGTCGGAAAGCATGGCTTTTTCGGCGTCACTCATTGGCGAAAGCAGTTCCTGGCCTTCGAGTACCCTGACGTAACAGGTCTGGCAGATGGCATTTCCACCGCAGAAATAACCTATATGGCTGTGATTGGCGCGAGCTGAATCAAGCAATCTATCTCCAACCTGGGCGGTACACTCCCTGTCGTTTATACTGATATTTATGACTGTATGATTTTATGTTTATTATGCTTATGAAGTGAATTCCTTCATAAGGTTCATAACCTTTCCTATTCAGGAAATAGTTTCAACAATTGTTAAAAATGAGGGAAGAAGGGGTAGGAAGTGGGCGGTGAGACGGGTGGTGGCGGGGCAGAAGACGATTCTGCTGAAGGGCGGGCATGAAACCCGCCCGTGCTGAGCACGTTATCCTTCCCCTGATACTTTTTTCAGCAGTTTTTCGTAGCGGTCGATGAGGGCAAGTGGAGTGGTGTCGGTATTTTCGGGATGCCGGAAGACAAGCTTCATCTTTTTTTCGTGCCTGAACTGCGGGTGGTACTCCCTGATCGTGCCGTCCTGAAGGGAAACGATCAGTTTCCTGAAAAAATCGCTGTCGTAGAACTCCTTGTCTTCCTCCGACGGAAGGAAGATGGTGGTGGTGGAGGGCTGCAGGTCGATTTTTTCAAGACCGAGCGAGGAACCGAGATTTTTCAGGCGGGCAAGGGCCAGCAGATTGCGGAGTTCATCAGGCAGCGGGCCGAAGCGGTCTTCGAGTTCGCCTGCGATGTTCCTTATGGTGTCGTCGTTGCCGGCTTTTGATATCCTGTCGTAGCAGGAAAAACGCTCCTGTGTGGCTGTGATGTAGTAATCAGGAATGAGCGCATCGAAAAAGAATATCATGTCGCACGGCCTCTGCGGTTTGAGTGCAGCTTTTTCACTATCGCTGAAGATATGGCTGAATTCAGTGAGTTTGAGCTCGGCTACGGTCTCCTCGATCATCTTCTGATAGAGATCGAAGCCGATTTCGTGGATGAAGCCCGACTGCTCCGCGCCGAGCAGGTTGCCTGCGCCGCGGATATCAAGGTCACGCAAGGCGACGTTGATTCCGGAACCGAGTTCCGTGAAGCTTTCGATGACCGCTATCCGCTGGATGGCCTCGCGCTTGAGGGTGTGCAGCGGAGGAGTGACCAGGTAGCAGTATGCCTTGCGTTCGCTGCGGCCGACTCGTCCCCGCAACTGGTACAGATCGGACAGGCCGAACATGTCTGCCCGGTTGATGATGATGGTGTTGGCGTTGGAGATGTCGAGACCCGAGCCGATGATTGATGTCGATATGAGTACGTCGAGCTCCTGCTGCATGAAGTCCATCATGATGTTTTCGAGTTCGCGCGCGGGTAACTGTCCGTGAGCCGCGGCCATGCGGGCGTAAGGCACGAGTTCCCGGAGGCTTCGCTCAACCTCTTCAAGGCTTCCAATGCGGTTATGCAGGAAAAAGACCTGACCTTCGCGCTGGATTTCACGGCGGATGGCTGACTGGACGAGCGCCGGATCGTATTCGGTTATGACGGTTTCTACAGGCTGCCGGTTTTTTGGTGGTGTGGAGACGATGGAGATGTCTCGCGCGCCAAGCATCGAGAACTGCATGGTGCACGGAATCGGCGTGGCCGACATGGTGAGGGTGTCCACTCCAGGAAACTGATTGCGGAGCTTCTCTTTGACCTCCACGCCGAAGTGCTGCTCCTCGTCGATGACCAGCAGTCCCAGATCTTTGAAAACCACGTCGGACGAGACCATCCGGTGGGTGCCGATGACAATGTCCACCGCCCCTTTGGCAATGCGTTCGATGACCTCTTTCTGCTGTTTTTTCGGGACAAAACGGCTCAGGACGGCGATGTTGACCGGGAAATTGGCAAAGCGCCGCGCGAACGATTCGCCATGCTGGTGCGTCAGAATGGTGGTCGGCGCCAGAATCGCCACCTGCTTTTTCGACTCGACCGCCTTGAAGGCCGCCCGCATGGCGATCTCGGTCTTGCCGAATCCGGCATCGCCGCAGATGAGCCGATCCATCGGTGAGGGGGACTGCATGTCCTTTTTGACCTCCTGAATCGCCTTGAGCTGGTCGGGGGTCTCCTCGAACATGAACGACGCCTCGAACTCGCGCTGGAATATCGAGTCGGGCGCGAAGGCAAAACCGGGTGTCATCTTGCGCTCGGCGTAGATACGGATCAGTTTGGCGGCTATATCACGCAGCTTCTTGCGCACCTTCTCCTTCCTGGCGCTCCATTTCGAGCTGCCGAGCCTGGAGAGGCCGGGCAGCGAGCCTTCCGAAGCCGTGTACTTCGAAAGCAGGTTGATGTTCTGGACGTTGACGTAGAGCTGGTCGCCGCCTTCATATTCGACCAGCACGCACTCCTACTCGGAATTACCGACCTGAATGGTTTCAAGAGACCTGAAAATGCCGATTCCGTAGTCTTCGTGTACGACATAGTCTCCAACCTTCAGTCGTTGCAGTTCTTTCAGCGAAATCCCTCTGATCTTGCGGCGACGATGGGCGTGACGGGTGTGGAACTTGCCGAAGATGTCCGATTCGGCGTACACTGACAGGTCGTTGTATTCGAAACCGGTGTGCAACGTGACCGGTATCCATTCAAAAGCTTCCGGCGGTTTCGAAGTACGGTCGGAAGCTTTTTCTTCGGCAATGAACTCGGCCAGTTCCTCGATTTCCCGACGCGAACTGCATGCGAAAAGCGTTTTCAGGCCTTTTGCGGTTTTCTGTTCCAGGCGGTTGGCAAGAATCCTGAAATTGCCCTGCAGTTTTTCCTGGGCGCCTGCGCCGAAATCGATGCCATGAGTTTCAATCCTGTGTACAAGAACATGTCTGAAACGGGGCAAGGCTGCTTCGAGAAGGAGGCGATTCTCTTCACCTGCCAGCGTGGTGGCATCGTCAATGATGATGATCGTCGAGGCGGGCAGGTAATCGAGTATTCCAGTCTGTTTCGCGGTTCCTTGTTCTTCATTCGTGAAGCTGCCGAACAGGTCGATCGAGTCAATGGACGCAGAGGAGAGCTGACTGTCAGTGTCGAAGCTTCTGAGCGAACTGACCATGTCTCCGAAAAACTCGATGCGCAGCGGTTCCCGGCTTCCATAACAGAAGACGTCGATGATCGAGCCTCGTACCGAATACTCTCCCTCATCCTCGACGAACTCCCTTTTTTCGAACCCATTGCTTTTCAGGAAAGCCATCAGGGCATTGTAACCGGCATCATCTCCGGTTGCGAGCCGGAACACTTTTTCTCTGGATGTTTCGGTACTGCATACCCCGATGCCGATATCATCGAATCCGGCCAGCACGACCAGCGATTCGCTGCCCGAGAGCCTGCCGAGGGCAGGAGAAAGTTCATCGGCGGTATTGCAGAAAGGGTGGCCGCCAAGCAGCAGGGGCAGGTCGTTGTCATAGACCTCCTCTTCGTCGGGGTTGCAAAAGATCACCACCGGCGCGTTGAAGTCCCGGAACAGCCCGGCGGCGATAAACGGCGCGAGCGAACCCCGGACGCCGCAGATGCTTACAGTCTGATGCTCTTCGCTCGCCACCGGCGCGGCGAGCGCCTCGCGGAGTGCGCGATATGTCGCAGAATCGGTAAGCTTTTCGAGGATGAAGTCAACCGGCCTTTTGACGATACTGGCAAGCTGAGGCGAGGGATCAGCGGAAAATTTCATGAAACGGCAGCTATACAGATTTCGGGCAAACAGACAGAACTCCATCGGGCACTTCGTGGAGCATATGCTTCAGGCGCCAGTCGCTCAGGCGGATGGCGGTTTTTACCTGTTCAGATTTGTGTGAAGAGCAATATAATAAACAGCCTTTATTCAGGAAGAATTCGTATCGATGAGGAGTTACGAGTACCAGCAAAGGAGCGTGAATTGCCGGTGGCGTTCCGGAAAACCCGAGGCCCGCAATGACAGGAGCACAGCCTGATGCTCACTCTTCATTCCCGATTCTTTCCCCGCAACTTTCTCCATCGAACTTTGTGAAATTTGTGCAAATTACGGCTTGGCAGGGGTGTGATGGCTGAATTGTCACTGCCGTCTGTCGTACATTCAATTTCGTAAATGTCAAGAGCGTCAGTGGCTGGCCGGCGCACTGCAGGCGATTATGGAGCATATTCTCGAACTGAAGGATCTGAAAACCTGGTATCATACCGATAACGGTATAGCAAAAGCTGTCGATGGCGTCAGCTTTTCCCTTGCCCCAAACCGGATTCTCGGCGTCGTTGGAGAGTCGGGTTGCGGAAAATCGGTTACGGCGCTCTCGATCATGCGTCTGGTGCCGATGCCGCCCGGATATTTCGCGGGTGGCGATATTCTGTGGAAAGGACGCAGTATCGTGAAAGCCTCAGAAGATCAGATGCGCAGGATTCGGGGGAACGAAATCGCCATGATCTTCCAGGAGCCGATGAGTTCGCTCAATCCGGTTTATACCTGCGGCGATCAGATCATGGAGCAGATTCTCAACCACCGGGACGTGAACAAGGCCGAAGCCCGGCGGCAGGCGGTCGAGCTGCTGAACCTGGTGGGTATCCCGAATCCTTCTGATCGCATCTCCTCCTACCCGCACGAGCTGTCCGGAGGAATGCGTCAGCGGGTGATGATCGCCATGGCGCTTTCCTGCGGCCCTGAACTTCTGATAGCCGATGAGCCGACAACGGCTCTTGACGTTACGGTGCAGGCGCAGATTCTGGAGCTGATCGGCAGACTGCGGGCCGAAAGGGGGATGAGCGTGTTGCTCATAACCCACGATTTCGGCGTGGTTGCCGAGCTCTGCGAAGAGGTGGTGGTGATGTATGCCTCCCGCATCGTTGAGAGCGGTACGGTTCGGCACATTTTCGAGAATCCGCTTCATCCCTATACCAGAGGGTTGCTCAAATCGATTCCGCGGCTTGGCGCCAGGCAGGAGCGCCTGAACGTGATCGAAGGCAATGTGCCGAGTGCCACCCGTCTGCCGGATGGATGCCGTTTTGCCGGGCGCTGTTGCCTGGCCGACGATCACTGCCGCAAGGCACAATCGCCGCTGATCTCTTATGAAGAGGGGCATCAGGCGGCCTGCTGGAAAATTGAATGAACAGAAACGCAATGGTAAACTATCATGCCTGAACCCTCCATTCTGATTGTCGAGGATGACCGGAACCTTGCCGGACTCCTGAAATACAACCTCGGGAAGGCCGGATATGTCTGTATTCATGTGGCCAGTGGCGAAGAGGCGCTTGAAGAGTTGCAGCGTCATGCCGTAAGTCTGGTATTGCTTGATATCATGCTGCCGGGTATCGATGGTTTCGAGGTCTGTCGCCGGATCCGTCAGGATGTCCAGTACAGCAATCTGCCCATCGTCATGCTGACGGCCAAAGGAGAGGAGATCGACAAGGTGTTCGGTTTCGAACTCGGCATCGATGATTATGTGGTCAAACCCTTCAGCCCGAGGGAGCTGAACCTGAGAATCCGGGCGATCCTGAAGCGTGACCGTCGTAACCGCAGCAATGTGCAGGAGGTGCTCCGTTCCGGTGGAATCGAGATCGATATTGGCAGGCATTCCGCGACGATCGACGGTCGTCAGCTGATCCTCACGCTCATGGAGTTCAAGCTGCTGGCTCTTCTCATGAAACGCAAGGGACAGGCGCAGACCCGTGAGGTGCTTCTGAGCGATGTGTGGGATGTGGACAAGAGCATCAACACCCGAACCATCGATACGCACGTAACCCGGCTTCGGGAAAAGCTGGGTGATGCGGGTCGTCTTATCAGGACTGTACGAGGGCTTGGCTACAAGTTCGACGAAAACGGAGAGGAGTCCAGTGAAGGCTAAGGTCTCATTCAGGCTCGGTCTTGTCTTCGGTCTGATCATTTTTTTCTCTCTTGCCTTCAGCTATGTCTATCAGGGACGACAGCTACGCAAAGTGCTGTTCAGCAGTGTTCGCGCCGATTTGCTGAATGAACTCCGGCTTGGCGCCGAAATGCTGGAGAGTCGTCCACCCGGCTGGAATGACAATGCACAGGCGGACCAGTGGGCTGACCGCTTCGGCAAGGCTCTCAATGTTCGTCTGACCCTGATTGATCTGGACGGGAGGGTTTTTGGAGACTCCTACGTTCCGGCAGACAGACTTTCCCGGCTGGAAAACCATCGAAATCGTGAGGAGGTGAAAGAGGCTCTTGCCGGAGGCTTCGGAGAGGCGATTCGTTTCAGTGTTTCCGTCCGTGAAAACATGCTCTACATTGCCGTGCCGGTCGGTCAACCCGTTCCCTGGGCCGTGCTCAGGCTGGCAAAGCCGCTGCATGACATCGCGCGCGTCGAAGAGCAGATCGACAAGGGAATCGAAGGCGGGCTCTACTGGGCGCTTCTGCTCGCCCTGACGGCTGGGGCATTGTCTGCCATGTTTTTTTCCCGACCGCTGGTCAGGATCGCCGATGCAGCCGATCGCTTCCTGCATGGCGAGACCGAGGTGAAGATTCCCGTCAGACGCGAGGATGAGATCGGCAGGCTGGCAAGGGCGTTCAATTATCTTTCTGAAGAGATTGTACGGCTGACCCGCAAGGAGGAGTGGCTCAGGGAGGTGCTTTCGAGCATCCGGGAGGCCATTATCGTGACCAATGCCTCGGGTGAAATCGTGCTTGCCAATCCCGCCGCTTCAAAATTGTTTATGATCGAGGCGGCCAGGAAACGCTCGATTCCGGTTACGCATATCGAGGATCATGTGATGAGGGAGCTTTTCGAGCGTGTGCATGCAAGACAGAGCGGCATCTACAACGAAGAGCTGACTGCAATGACCTCGAAAGGAAAGCGAGTCCTGAAGGTTACCGCCGTCCCGGTCATGAAAGGCCTGCTTTTCGATGGCACGGTACTGGTCATCAATGATATTACCCGCCTGCGCAATCTGGAGCGAACCCGCCGGGATTTCGTTTCAAGCGTTTCACACGAGTTGCGTACTCCTCTTGCAAGCATCAAAGGCTATACTGAAACCCTGCTTGAAGGAGCCGTCAACGATCCGGAACATGCCACGGCATTCCTGAACATCATTCTGCAGGAGAGCGAACAGTTGACGGCTCTGGTCAACGACGTGCTCGATCTGTCACGCATCGAATCCGGCAAGATCGTCTATACCTTCGTTCCGCTCGATGTGAAGCCGCAGCTTGAAAAAACGGTGGCATTGTTCGGGCAGGCAGCTGCCCGTAAAGGGGTGCGTATCGAACTGGGCGTGCCGGATGGGTTGCCGCCGGTTCTGGCTGACAGCAACTATTTCGATATGGTCATGCGCAACCTTGTTGATAACGCCATAAAATATGTCGAGGCCAACAGCGGGCGAATCAGAATCATCGCTTATACCACCGGCGATGCTGTCTGTATCGAGGTCTCAGACAATGGCATCGGTATACCTCAATCCGATCTCGACCGGATTTTTGAGCGCTTTTATCGTGTAGACAAGGCCAGATCCCGCGAGTCTGGGGGTACCGGGCTCGGGCTGTCGATCGTCAAACATATCGTGCTTGCACACAAAGGCAAAGTGGAGGTGCGCTCCAGACTCAACCACGGATCGACCTTTACCGTTACGCTGCCGATGGCCTGAGCATGTGATTGCCTGCGGCTCTCTTTATCCTGTCAGGTAAGTGACGATGTGAGATCAGCTCTCCCGGTAATCCAGTTACTGTGCAATTCTGAGCATCAGACTCCCTGTGGCGTTCAGGGCCAGCAGCTCTCTTCAATGATCTGCCGGTGCAGGGGAATCCGCACCTGGGGAAGGCTGTCGGGTGAATAAAATCCCGCCTCGAATACCTCGTGGTTGATATTGATGCGATCATGTGCAGCAAGTACACGATAGGCCACGACCACCAATGATCCGTAAAGCTCCGATTCACGGTGATAGACCCCTATAAGACCTTCAACAGAACCTTCGAGTGAGGTCTCCTCGAAAAGCTCTCTCAGACAGCCCTGTTCCGGATGTTCACCGGCTTCGAGAAATCCGCCAGGCAAAGCCCATTCGTTAAATGCCGGTTCATGAGCTCTCCGGATGACCAGAAGTTCGTTGTTATGGTTGACCGTCAAGGCCAGAGCAACCGGCAGGGGATTGAGGTAGTGTATCCAGCCGCATTGCGGACAGCTCATCCGGTTGCGGCCATCGATGAACAGTTCGTTCAGAGGGGTTGCACACAGCGGGCAGAATGAAAAAGGCTTCATACCTGAAACAGATGGTATCGTTTTGCTTGAAAGCGGAAGCACAAGCATTCCGTTTGTCTTTTATGCGCAAGAACCGGATGCGCGTTCAAATAATTTCTGATCGTGTGCTGTGTGGTTCCGACAAACTGAAAAATCGGTGAAACTTTTTGTAATCGGACACGATTTCTGGAAGCTGAGAATCTGAATGATATTGGAATCATAAACAGTAAGTTATGGCACTGTTGCAAGCTGGCCAGAAGGCCCCGGATTTCTGTGCAAAAGACCAGGATGGCCTTGAGGTTTCCCTCAGGGACTTCATCGGAAGAAAGGTCATTCTCTATTTCTATCCAAAGGATGATACGCCGGGTTGCACTAGGGAGGCTTGCGCTTTTCGCGACAATTTCCCTAACTTTAAGGAGATAGATGCTGAAGTGCTTGGCGTGAGTGTCGATGGGCAGAAAGCTCACCGGAAATTTGCCGACAAGTATGAACTTCCGTTCAGGCTTCTTGTCGATGAAGAGAAGAAAATCGTTGAGGCATACGGAGTCTGGGGGATGAAAAAATTCATGGGAAAAGAGTATATGGGTACTAACAGGGTGACCTATGTCATCGATGAACAGGGCGCCATAGAGAAGGTCTGGCCTAAAGTCAAACCTGAAACGCACGCCGCCGAGGTTCTTGACTGGTTGCAGAAAAAAACGTGACACATGATAAACGAATTTGAAAAGCTTAAATCCGGCAAGCTCCTGCTGGCCTCAGCCAGTCTGCTTGAATCCAATTTCAAGCGGACCGTTCTTCTCATGTGCGAGCACAATGAAGAGGGATCGATAGGTTTTATACTGAATAAACCTATGGAGTTCAAGGTCTGTGAAGCCATCAGCGGTTTCGACGAGATCGACGAGCCCTTGCATATGGGTGGTCCGGTTCAGGTCGACACAGTGCATTTCCTGCACTCCAGAGGAGATGTTGTCGATGGGGCACAAGAGGTCATTCCCGGCCTGTTCTGGGGTGGTGACAAGGAGCAGCTCAGCTACCTTATCAATACCGGTGTCATAAAGCCTTCCGAAGTGCGTTTCTTTCTCGGCTATGCCGGATGGAGCGCCGGACAGCTTGAGGAGGAGTTCGAAGAGGGCTCGTGGTATACTGCCGAAGCCAATAACCAGGTGGTTTTCACTGATGAATACGAAAGGATGTGGAGTCGCAGTGTCCGCTCCAAAGGCGGTGAATATTGCTATATCGCAAACTCGCCGGAACTGCCGGGCATGAACTGACTTCAGTTTTTTTACCAGAACAGGCAGAGATTCCGTGGTTTAAATCTATAGCATTTTGGAATCAATACTTTGCTTCCCGGAACTCTGCGTCATGATGAGTTGTTGTCTATGTCAGGAGAAAATGCTATCTACTCCTTAACATGCTTGAGCATGGTTCTTTGACTTACTGGGGATGACAGGCTATCGACAGGATAGGTGTGAGATGTCGTTGCACTCCGAGTTTCAGCATGGACGGACTCGTTAAACAAGTCTATGTAACAACAGATGCAGACGATTATTCGTATGCAATGGCTGCCTGATTAGCACAAGTTAACTCAGACGCCATCGTCCTGCGGTGAATGCGCTTACTCTGAAGCCGCCGGATGGCATAACCCGCGCTTGAGCCTGAGGGTTCGCGCAAGTAAGCTCCGTATGTTCATGTCCGTGGGGGCATACGGGTACTATCACGGGATAAGGGGACGAACGTTGCCGGCGGTGTAATCGGACCACGAAAACCCAATCACCGGAGATGAGTGTGGTGACTGCATCGAGCAGTGTTCTGGACGCGGGTTCAAGTCCCGCCATCTCCACCAGTACCCCCCGGTACAAGCAATTCAGGCAGGTCCGTCAGTATGAGGGCTTGCCTTTTTTTTATTCTCTGAGGGTAAAAACCCGGCCGCTTGCGGCGAGGTTCTTTGTTTTCAATTGTCCATTGTCAATTATCAATTCCCTTACCTTGTTTATCGGTGATGTGGTTTGCGCTATCATAGAGCGAGATGGACGGTTCCTGATTGCCAGGAGGTCTGAGGGACGGCATCTGGCACGGAAGTGGGAATTTCCGGGTGGCAAGGTTGAGACCGGTGAGGATGAAATCAGCGCTCTCTGCCGGGAACTGCGTGAAGAGCTTCAGGTTGAGGTTGAGATTATCGAACGTCTTACTCCGGTCGAGCACAGTTACCCGGATCGATCGCTTCGCCTTATAGCCTGGCGATGCAGAATCGTCGATGGGGAACCAGAGGCCGGTGAGCACGAGGAGCTTCGATGGATTGGTATAGATGAAGCTCACAAATACGATTTTCCGGAGGTCGATATTCCCGTTCTTGCCGAATACGAACGGAAAATCACACTTTTACAATCGAAATCTTCATCCGAAACGAAGCTGTAGCAGCTTTCTGTCATTACGGGCCGCTTATCCTGCCCCGCCAGCCGCGCACAGCTTCTAAACAATGTTAAAATACCATAATGATACTTGATACTCATGGCTTCAGCCCTGGGGACAGCAAGCCTCTCCGCATTTTCCGAGTCTAAGCCCTACCTCCTGATCCTGTCATCACCTGCTACTCCATTCTTTTTATTTTTGAAATCTCCATCGCCCTGCCACTTTGCTTTTTCTGACCAGGCTCGTTTTCACGCTCTCCTTCCAGGGAACGCAAGATCGACCTTGAGGATTTTCAATATGGCAGGAGAAGAGCTGTTGACGGCGGTATTGCCCTGTGTGTTGCCAGGTCAATCAAAAAGAATCATCATGGTGAACAGTGCAGTTCAACTATCTTCGAAGGGATTGAGGGAAGTGGCCGGCAGGGAGGTTTACCGGTTTGGGCTGCGCTACAATATGCCTGGTAAATGACGGGTTGCTTTTGACCAGACTGTTGTATTTTCTTTATTGGTACAGCAGATTTTTTCATCGGCCAAGTCCGGCAAAAAGTCATTAAAGTTTTATATATTAACAAGTTATTGTTTCCCGCGTATTCTTTTGCTTCATCAAGACAAGGTGAATGGAGGTTCCGTGCCTTGACATCATGCAGGTATGCGCATTCATTTGAACTTTTTACGATGACCAGGGAGTCTACAGAGAACGAAGTATGGTATGCCGTCTATGTTCGGTCCCGATACGAGAAAAAGGTGTACAAGTATCTGCTCGAAAAGGGACTGACAAGTTTTGTTCCTCTTCTCGAAACGATCAGGCAGTGGAGTGACAGGAAAAAAAAGGTTGAGGAGCCGCTGATCAGAGGGTATGTTTTTGTGAAGATCAACTATCACAAAGAGCATGTGAAGGTACTGGAAACTGACGGTGTGGTGAAGTTCATTGGTATCGGCAAAAACCCTTCAGTGATTACCGAAAGAGACATCGACTGGCTGAAGCGCCTTACCCATGAGCCTGATGCGATAGGCGAGACCGTGGCCTCCATTCCGATCGGCCAAAAGGTTCGGGTGCTGGCAGGGCCTTTCAAGGATCTCGAAGGCGTAGTCAGAAAAGAGGGCAGGGAAGATCGTCTGGTGGTCTTTTTCGAAAGCATCATGCAGGGCGTGGAGATCACGATCCTGCCGGAGCTTCTTGCCCCAATCGAATTGACGACTTCCTCGGACCGGCAGGATGAAGCCTTGAAAACGGGGGGGCATGAGGTTGAGTCGGCTGTAAGGCACCTGGTTCGTCCCTGAGTTCCTGAAGATGTGCCTCCATGTACCCTCTTCCGGATCAGCTTCTCTTGCCCATGCTCTGAACAGAATATTCGGATTCCACTCGTTCAGGCCACATCAGGAGGAGATTGTCCGGGCTCTGATGGATGGTCGGGATGTGCTCGCTGTCATGCCGACCGGCGGCGGCAAGTCGCTCTGTTACCAGCTTCCGGCGATGCTCATGCCTGGCACGGCGCTGGTGGTCAGTCCGCTTATCTCGCTCATGAAGGACCAGGTTGATGGCGCGCGCGCCAATGGCATCCGCGCAGCATTTCTGAACAGTTCTCTCGATCCGTCTGGACAGACTGCCGTGCTTCGAGCGCTTCAGTCTGGTGAACTCGATTTACTCTACGTCGCTCCTGAACGCTTCGCCCTCGACCACTTCCGTGACCTCCTTTTTCGCAGCCGCATCAGCATGGCGGTCATCGACGAAGCGCACTGCATCTCCGAATGGGGTCACGACTTCAGGCCTGATTATCTTTCCCTTTCCTCGATTGTGGAAATTATGCCTGACATTCCTGTCGCAGCATTCACCGCTACGGCGACGGAGCGGGTACAGCGCGACATCGTCGGCAAGCTCGCATTGCGCGACCCTTTCATTCTGCGGGCGTCGTTCGATCGCCCGAATCTCACCTACGAAGTGCGATTCAAGGAGTCGGGGGAGGGGCAGCTCGTCTCTATCCTGAAGGGATTTGCAGGGCAGTCGGGCATCGTCTACCGCACCAGCCGCAAAAGCGTGAATGATACCGCTCTGATGCTGCAAAAGCGCGGATTCCGCGCCTTGCCCTACCACGCCGGTCTCGACGACCGGGAACGGCACGACAATCAGGAGGCATTCATCCGCGACGAGGTCGATGTCATCGTGGCGACGGTGGCATTTGGGATGGGGATCGACAAGTCCAACGTGCGCTTCGTCATCCATGCCGATCTGCCCAAGAGCATCGAGAGCTACTATCAGGAGACCGGACGCGCCGGCCGCGATGGTGAGGCGGCCCGTTGTGTCCTGCTCTTTTCACACGCCGATATTCCAAAGGTTCGTTTTTTCATCGACGCGATGCAGGACGACGAGGAGCGGCATCGTGCGTTCGATTCGCTTTCGAAGGTCATCGCCTTCGCCTCTTCGACCGCCTGCCGCCGGAGGATGCTGATCGATCATTTCGGCGAAATTTACCCCCGCGACAACTGCGCTTCGTGCGACGTCTGCCTCGGCCTGCACGAGCTGACCGATTTCACGCGGGAGGCGCAGATGCTGCTCTCGACCATCGTGCGCACCGACTCTCGCTTCGGCGCGGCGCATCTGATCGACATCCTTGTCGGCAGCAGGAACCAGAAGATCAGGGATTTCTGCCACGACCGCCTGAAGGTCTATGGCATCGGAAAGGAGCACGACAAGAGGTTCTGGCGGCGGCTGATCGACGACCTGCTTGCCCGGAAAGCCATTGGTCGCTCCGAGGGATTGTACCCGATGCTCTACCTGCTCGAAGGGGGCGCAAGGATTCTCAGGGGCGAAGATCAGGTCGAGCTGGTGCGGGTCAGCGAAAAGAAGAGCGCGGCACCCCGCAAAAGCGCCGGCCTCGATACCCTGCCGCCGGAAGCCAAACTGCTCTTCGAGGAGCTGCGCAAGGTGCGCAAGCGCCTCGCCGACGAGCAGGGCGTGCCGCCATACGTGGTCTTTTCAGACAAAACCCTCGCCGAACTGAGCGACATTCAACCCTCAACCCCCGAAGAGATGCTCGCCATCAGCGGCATCGGCGAAGTGAAGCTCGCCCACTATGCTATGCCATTCCTCGAAGCGATCGTTCGGCACAAGACGCGGTGATTGCTTTCGCTTCGTCAAAGAAATGAGGGACGTTCTTTATTATTTGTATTAAGTCAAGTCGAACAAGCAGCAAAGCAGTTGAGCAGATGATGGTGAGCTGCATCCATCTCAACCCGCTTCGAGCCGCCCGGCTGCTGGGTATATCAGGATCGGTGGTGATCCTGAATCTGATCGGTGAACACAGGACAGTCCTGTACCTGTAATAAAGAGCGTCCGTGTGCCGCAGCGAAGCTGCGTGAGAGATGAGGGTCGGCCCCTGACTTCATACATAAACCTCTGCAAACGCAACAACGCCGGGGGTATGCCTTTGAAAATGGGCACTACAATTTTGTGATGTGAAGCAGAAGTTCATTTGATCAAAAATGGTGTAGCGTTGAGTTTTTTACCCATGACCTGATAGATTTTCTGGGCATGTAACGTCGGTTTTGATGGAATACCATA
>Ga0233420_10000475_pt1 | contig 17056 bp, 19 predicted proteins | sample Watercolumn_Mata_4_FD_183009 | JGI IMG/M metagenome (GOLD analysis project Ga0233420, IMG submission 183009) | Freshwater microbial communities from Lake Matano, South Sulawesi, Indonesia - Watercolumn_Matano_2014_102_MG | ecosystem: Environmental > Aquatic > Freshwater > Lake | place...
TCCCAAGGCAGCGCCGCCCGTCGTGCCTTTGACGGAAATTTCAGATGGTAGCGGTTCGCCAGCGGCACGACGGGCGGCGCTGCCTTGGGAGGTGGATTAACCGAGTGGCAGACGCTGCAGTTCCTGGTGAATATTGTCTCGCCATCCGGCGTCTGGGCCATTGCACCCGATGCAGGAACTCCCCATACCATTGCTGACAGGACCCCGAGGCACAACATTTTTTTCATGATCGATCTCCCTTGAAAATAACGTGTCAGGTAACGATAACAATTCTTTCGATATCCTTCATTCCCTCAAACATGCTGCAAGCGTCATGCCAGCCTGTCAGAAAAAATATAACCTTTTTTAAAAAAACAGGTTAGCATATTTTCCACAGATATGGTGCCATTGCATTTTTCGACGCATTGGTCGAACCTGCGACGAAATGGTCGCATTCCGGTCTGGCCGGGCCAGGGAGTTCCCGGGGTTTAAGTGAATTTTAAGTTTCCTGCAAGACTCCTTTAAGAATGCTGCTGCTATCTTGGTCACTGTTGGAACAAAAACCGGATCGACATGAAACGGAAGACACTGAAAAACACAATCCTCGCAAACAATGACAACAACACTCAGATCATGGGCGACACCGCTCGCCGTAGCGGCATTCACCATCTCCTCCGTCACCGGCCTCCTGCTCTTCTTCGACATTGAAATCGGCCTGGTGGAGCCTGCGCACAAATGGCTCAGCTGGCTGCTTCTCGGCGGCATCCTGATCCACATTGCATCGAACTGGAAGACGTTCACCGGATATTTCTCAAAAAAAGCAGGAATGGGTATTATTGGAGCAGGGGTTCTGGTTGCAATCCTGTCGCTGCTGCCGGTATTCGGTGAAGGGGAAGAGGAGCACGGAAAGGAACGCACCGGAAAAGCCGCTGTTCAGGCCCTGGAAGCCTCTTCGCTTCAAACCGTTGCACTGGTTCTGAACACGACGCCGGAAGCACTCGCATCGAAGCTTGAAAAAGATGGGTTCGCGGTGGCATCTTCTTCTCAGACCATTGCCGAGATTGCCGGAAAAAACGGAAAGGAAGAGGGTGCCGTGCTCGGCTCGCTGCTTGGAAAACCCGGCCAGGGAGCAAAGGGCGACGGGGACGGAGACGACCAGTAACAAACCATTTCGCCATGCGTATTCTTGTCGTTGAAGACGAACCGGGCATTGCCGGTTTCCTGAAGGAAGGGCTTGAAGAGGAATATTTTGCCGTCGATCTTGCTTTCGACGGCAAAACCGGGCTTGACATGGCCATGGTGAACGAATACGATCTTCTGATTCTCGACTGGATGATTCCCGGCATGAGCGGCATCGAGGTGTGCCGGCAGCTCCGCAAGGCGGGAAATCCGGTTCCCATCCTTTTCCTGACTGCAAAAGACACGCTCGATGATATCGTATTCGGTCTCGATGCGGGGGGCAATGACTATGTCAGAAAACCGTTTGCGTTCGAGGAACTGCTTGCCCGCATACGGGTGCAACTGCGCCGGAACAATACGGAAAGCGGCAGCATCACGGCTGGATGCCTTTGTGTGAATCCGGTTACCCACCAGGTTTTCTGCGGAACGGCTGAAGTCACAATGACACCCAAGGAGTTCTCCCTCCTTGAATTTCTCGTACGCAGCAAGGACAAGGTCTGCACGAGAAGCCGCATTATCGAGCATGTCTGGGACATGCACTTCGATTCCGACACGTCGGTGATCGACGTGTATATCAACTTTCTCCGCAAAAAGCTCGACCAGGCGGGCTGCGCAGGCATGATCCAGACCATCCGCGGCGTCGGCTACATCATCCGTGAACCCGCACCATGAGCAGAAGTTCACGCAAAAGGACCGGAATACCCATGAGCCTGCGAAGCCGTATCGCCCTCTATTATACGATCGCGACAGCCATTCTTCTGGGTATCGTTCTCTCCGCCATTTTTTTTATGCTGGAACGGGTTGTCTACAGTCACTTCGATGACGAACTGCAGCGCAAGACGCACGAGATCCTCGAAAAATCCCGCGGCAGCATGGCTGTCGATATTTCGGACGGTGACGACAGGGAGGATGCGGAGCATCCGTCAAGGGGGGACAAGCATGACGAACCTGAAGACGAAGTGGATGAATTTCTGCAGCTTGTGAACAAAAACGGGAACATTGTCGCGAAATCGCCGAATCTCGGCAGTGACACCCTCACGTTTCTTCCCGGTACCCGTGCGGCGTTGTTCAGGAACAGCAAGGCTGGCCGGAGCGACGTGCGGCAACTCCAGGTGCCGCTGACGCGAGAGAACGAAGCAGGGGGGTACCTGATTGCAGCAGCCCCCGTCAAGGAAGCCGTCATCATTCTCGGCGACCTGAAACAGGTGATGCAGTTCTCCTTTCCGCTTGTCATCCTGACGCTGTTCGTCCTGACGAGAGCCATTGCTGGACGCAGCATACGGCCGGTGGAAGAGGCTATCGCCGCTGCAGAAAAAATCTCCAGGGCAAATCTTGACCTGCGCATTCCCCTGCCGCATCATCGTGACGAACTTTTTCGCCTCACTTCCACGATCAACGATCTGCTCGATCGGCTCCAGGATGCGTTCCAGAGGGAAAGGCAGTTCACCGCCGATGCCTCACACGAACTGAAAACGCCGCTGGCATCGATACAGGGCACGCTTGAGGTGCTGGTCCGCAAACCCAGGGAGCGTGAGCATTACGAAGAACGGATCAGGTTCTGCCTGAAAGAGCTGAGCCGCATGGCCGGCCTCATCGATCAGCTTCTTGTGCTCGCCCGGTATGAAAGCAGCGGCATGACCCCGAGATCCGAACCGGTTGACCTTTGTGTGCATGTCGGTGAGGTGGCCAGGAGAATGCTTCCCGATGCTCGACAGAAAGCGATATCGATAGGTGTCAATTGCCCGGAATCCGTCCGGGTGCCGGCCGATCCGGCAATGCTTGACATGATGCTCGAAAATCTTGTCTCGAATGCACTCAAGTACTCCCCCGAGGGTTCACGGGTCGCCATCTCGGTTGCCGCAGATCACGGCACGGTAACCTGCAGCGTTGCCGACAACGGCACCGGTATCCCTGCGGAAAAACTCAACAGCATCTTTGAGCGGTTTTACCGGGTCGATGAATCAAGAAGCGCTGAAACCGGAGGATTCGGGCTCGGTCTGGCAATCGTCAAAAAGCTTGCGGAGGTGCAGCATATTGCCATCGGGGTAACAAGCCGGACCGGAGCAGGAACCACCTTCGAACTGCGCTTTCCGGATGCCGGCAATCCCACCGGCAAATTTTAAGATTCTTTTAAGCAAGGGTTTATCGGTGCTTAACAATCCTCCGGCTATCTTGTCAGGAAAACGGTCTCTTCTCCGGGAACGAATGAACGGGAGAGACTTCTCATTGCTTTGATGAATCCTGACAATGTGGCAATCCGTGCTCATTCAGCGGGCTTTCCCGCTCACGCTCTCCTATCTGCTGCTTGTTGCTGCGGCGATATCGCTCGATTATCTCCTGCATGCCGCTCATCTGGTATGGATCGGACGATATCTTGGAGTTACCGGAACGGCGTTCCTTGTTTTTTCATTCGGGTATTCCGCCCGTAAAAAAAAGATTGTCCGGAGCGGAACAACCGGCTTTTTTCTCAGGCTCCACTGCAATGCGGGATGGATAGGAACTCTCATGGTGCTGGTGCATTCGGGCGTTCATTTCAATGCGCTCCTGCCTTGGACGGCAACGGCATTCATGATGGTGGTAACGGCCAGCGGACATGTGGGACAGTACCTGGTCCGGAAAATCCGTGAAGAGGTGAACATGAAAAAAAAGCAGGCCATCGGCCAGAATGCCGATTGTTTTCCGGACCAGCAGCACTTCTGGGACAGTCTGACCGTGAACGCTCTCGGCAGATGGAGAACGATTCATATGCCTCTGGTGTCCGTTCTGCTGGTGCTCTGCATGCTGCACATCCTTTCCGTTATCCTGTTTACGAACTGGAGGTGAACCGTGAAACCCCTGTATGTTTTCATCCTGTGCGGCATCATCCTTGCGGCGCTGGCAACAGCTTTTCCCGATCTGCTGCTCAACCCCGGGCCTTTGCTGAAAGGACATGAAAAACTGCGAAAATCCTGCCTGAGCTGTCACGAGCCATTCGGCGGAGCCGCATCCGTCCGCTGCATCTCATGCCACAAACCGGACGATATCGGCATCAGAAGCGTTGACGGGAACCTGGTTCCGGCAGATTCGGGAAAAACACCTTTTCACAAGGCGCTTGACGGGAAATCCTGTACCGGCTGCCACGCCGATCACCGTGGCGCCAAAGCGGCACTTGCCCTCAATTCGTTCAGACATCAGGATCTGCCGCCAGGCTTCAGCAACAGATGCACCGATTGCCACAGGACCCGGAAACCCGCGGACGACATCCATCGCACCCTGTCATCGAATTGTGCTGAATGCCACGGCACGAAACAATGGAAGCCCACAACCTTCGATCACCGGAAATTTGTCGCATCGTCGAAGAGTCAGTGCATCTCATGCCACAAGCCGGACCGCCCGAACGACAACCTCCACCTGAACGCAGCGGCAACGAGCTGCGGCGTCTGCCACGGCACGAACATGTGGAAACCCGCAACCTTCGATCACCGGAAGTTCGTCGCCTCGTCGAAGAGTCAGTGCATCTCATGCCACAAGCCGGACCGCCCGAACGACAACCTCCACCTGAACGCAGCGGCAACGAGCTGCGGCGTCTGCCACGGCACGAACAGGTGGAAGCCCGCAACCTTCGACCATAACCGGTATTTTCCGCTTGACCGTTATCACAGGGCGAGCTGCAAAACCTGCCATCCCGGCCCATCCGGTTATAAAACCTATACCTGTTACAATTGCCACGAGCACGCTCCCGCCGCGATCGCCGCCGAGCACCGGGAGGAAGGCATCTACCGGTACGACAACTGCATGAAGTGCCACCGAAGCGGAAAATCCGGTGAACATGACGATTAAGCGCTCCTGCCGCCGGAGGAGAAGGATATCCTTCCGGCGGCAAGAATCGATACAAGGCCTGTCAACGCAAGCTGAACAAGCGGAGTGATGCCAAGGCCAAAAACAAGCGGCATGGAGGGCAGGTAAGCCCACTGGTGAAGGATACGGACGGCGGCATGCTCCGTAAAGGCTGCGGTGAAAACGGCAAGAACCTCGTAGAGCAGGATATTGCGCAGTGTCGGCCTCCATACAGGCGCACGATTGAGCAGCGATACCAGCAGGTACACGCCCGATACTGCAAAAGCATCATAGACGGCCATTTCAAGCATCATGGGCACATACCGGACAGCAGCCATTGCAGGATGATCCTGAAACAGCAGCCCGTGCAACGACTCCCAGAAAAAATTCAGGAAGAACGAGGCAATCCATAATGCCAAAAAAAACACAAAAAGCTGTTTCCCTGTCGTCACCATGTTTCAGCATTGAATTACCGGAAGCAGAATCAAACAAAACAATTCGGGCGCCTCTTGCCTTGCGGACTGTTGAACCCGGCGTCGGTCAAACCGGAAGATCATGTGATATCCGGAACGCCGTGCCGCTCAAGCCAATACAATACAAACAGTTACAAATTATGCCGACAAGATCGACTAAGTATAAATTAAATAACAGGATAGGCGATCTGCGCACTTTCCTTATATTGCATTTCGAGACAATATACCCATAAGATAACCGTTCTTCTGCATGACCACCGCGGAACAGAAAAAGCAAGGCGTCGCTCTCAGCTCCGTAGCGGCCAGCCTGCTGCTGACCATCCTCAAGCTTGTTGCCGGCATCCTGACGGGAAGTATAGGAATCATCTCTGAAGCTGCTCATTCGGCGCTGGATTTCGGAGCGGCGGCAATAACCTATTTTGCCGTAAAAATAAGCGACAAGCCTGCAGATGAAAAACATCATTACGGGCACGCCAAAGTGGAAAGCATCGCAGCACTGGTTGAAACAGGACTGCTTGTGATCACCAGTTTCTGGATCGTATCTGCCGCAGTCGAACGGCTGACGACCCGACACCCGGAAGTCGAGGTAACCTGGTATTCCATCGCCATTCTGGTCATATCGATACTCGTGGATTTCTCGCGCTCGAGGGCTCTGAAAAAAGTTGCCGTCGAAACCAACAGCCAGGCGCTTGAAGCCGACGCCCTGCATTTCAGCTCGGATATCCTCAGTTCCGCCGTTGTCCTTGCCGGACTTGGATTCGTCTCTTTCGGAATGCCCTGGGCCGATTCGGTTGCCGGCATTCTGGTGTCTGTCGTGGTGCTCTGGGCCGCATTCAATCTCGGAAAAAAAACGATAGACATGCTGACCGACGCTGCCCCGACAGGACTTGCCGAGCAGATTTCGGCGCTTGCCGAAAAGACGCCCGGGGTTGTCAACGTTCAGAAAATCAAGGTAAAGCCGGCCGGCCCGATGATTTTCATCGAACTCTCCATCAGTGTGAACCGGACCTCATCGATCGAACAGGTACAGCGTATCAGCAACACGATCGAAACCCTCGTCAGGCAGCAGCATCCTGTCGCAGATATCACCATCAACACCAGACCGGTTGCCCTCGACAGCGAAACCATCGCAGAACGGGTCCATGTCATCGGATTGAACCACAATCTTCATGCCCATAACATATCGAGCAACCTTGCAGGCGAAAAGAAGCACATCTCCTTTGATGTTGAGGTAAACCAGAACCTTACCATCAACGAAGCGCACGATGCCGTCACGGCGCTCGAGCGCGACCTGCAGCGGGAGTTCGACGGTGATCTTGAAATCTGCATCCATCTTGACCCGTTGCGCGCAGAGGAAACCAGCTCACCGCTCATGACCCACGCCGACGAGGAAAGCATCAGAACCATGATCATCGAAACCGCCGCCACGATTTCCGGTATTGAGGACGTGCATGACATCCAGATCAGGAAAACAGAGCAGGACAGGCTCTTCATAACCCTCCATTGCTCGTTTACCGGCGACATCCAGATTTCCGACGTCCACTCGCTGACAAGCAAGCTCGAAGGATCCATCTACCAACGCCGTACCGGCAGCGTACCGGGTTGTCATTCATGCGGAACCGGTAGAGGCGGAAAGGTAAGCAGACGGTCTCAGCTGTTCCCGGCCGCGACGCCAGGGCCGGAAAGCCGGCTGCGCCCTCCTGAAACGGAACGGACGCGGATGCGGGTGGCAATGCGTTCCCTGATGGCCGGAACATGGGAGATGACCCCGATCACCTTCCCCTCCTGGCGAAGTCCTGACAGCGTCTGAAGGGCGGTGTCGAGAGCCTCTTCGTCAAGCGTGCCGAATCCTTCGTCGAGAAAGAGCGAATCGACCCTGACCTTTCTGCTCGACATCTGCGACAGTCCGAGCGCAAGCGCAAGGCTCACGATAAAGCTTTCGCCGCCGGAAAGGTTCTTTGTCGAACGGACTTCCCCTGCCTGCCAGGTATCGATGACGTCGAGGCCGAGGGGGTGTTCCCGGGAGCGGACCAGCTGGTAGCGGTCTGTCATTCCGGCAAGCTGCCGGTTTGCATGACCGATCATGGCCTCGAAGGTCAGCCCCTGTGCGAAATTCCTGAATTTCTTCCCGTCCGACGAACCGACAAGCCCGTGCAGCACTGCCCATCGCTCGCATTCGGCCTGCTGTGCGGCAAGCATGGCGCTTTTTTCACGCAGCCGTTCCTGCGACTGCTGATGCTCCAGAAGACGCAGCTGCAGTGCGGCGATCTCCGCACGGAGCGAAGCGAGGCTCGTGGAAAGCCTTTCGTACTCTTGCTGAAGCGTTTCTGCAGTGCCGGCGGAAAGAGCCCTGTCTTCCTCCTGCCGGAGCTTCTTTTCCCGTTCAGCCTGCAGGGTTTGCAGTTCGAGACCCCTTGCCTCAAGCGCCCGGGCCTCTTTTTCGAGCGCTTCAAGCTGCGGCCTCTCGATCCTTGCCGAAAGAAATCCTTCAAGAGTTGCAAAGCCGCTGCCGGAGAGCTCGCGCGAAAACAGCGCTTCCTTCTCCGAAAGCGTCACGGACCGTTCCCTTGAGGAAGCCCCGAGCAGGGCGATCCTTTCCGAAATCGTCACGATCTGCTGCGAAGCCGCATCCCGTGCGGTTCTGGCTTCTTCAAACAAGCCTTCGGCAGAGTGCAGCGCATCAGCCAGGCGGCGTTCCTCCGCATCGGGATTTTTCGCGCCGAACAGTTTGTCCCGCTGCTGCTGAAGGTCGGCAACGGCGGCCTTTTCGGCTGCATGCCGCTTTTCCTTTTGCCGGCAATCCTCGCGGATGGTGTCGAGTTGCTCCCGCTGCAGGGCGAGATGCCCCTCCAGAATCGTGATTCGCTCGCCGGCGCCGGCTTTGCGTTCATGTGCTTCCTGCCAGCGCTCCATGCGCGAATGCAGAAGCTGCAGCGCCTCCGGGTAGGTCAACGCACCCGAGGAGGCATCGATGGCGTAAAGCAGAAGCTCCCGTCTCAGAACCTCCTCGGCGCTCCGGCGTTTTCCCTGGGCAGCGGCAGCGCTTTCGGCAGCTTTCGCAGCTTCAGCATCGGCCGTTTTAAGCACGTAACCGGCGTTCTCTTGCCCGCGCAAAGCCTCGGCAAGCCGCTGCTGCAGTTTTTTTTCATCCTCTGCTGCAACGGCATCGGCCACCTCGATCCGTTCCACTTCGGCAAGCATGTCCGTTTGCCTTGCGGCAAGCTGACGTCGGCCGGCAAGTGTCTCCCGGATGGTTGCCGCCGACGGCATTCCCTCGATCGAGAGCGCTCCGGCAGAGTGCCGGCACCAGTGCAGTTCCGTGTCAACGGTGAGCTGCAGTTCTTCCCGCTGTCCGGCAAACAGCAGGCATTCGGTCTCCAGGCGTGTCACAGCCATACGAAGCGCCGTGATTTGCTGCATCCGCTCATGAACAGAAAGACGGGCCTGATGAAGCGCATCATCGGACGACCTCTTTGCGGGTGGTGTCCCGTCCGCTGCAAAGGGGTGGTGCAGTGAACCGCACAGCGGACAGGGCTGGCCCGCCTGCAGCATCCGCCGCTCATCCTCGAGCGCCCTGATCTTCCCCTGCAGTTCCGCTTCCCGCTGAAGCCCCTCGACAACCGCTTCCTCCTTCTTCTGAAGCTGCTCGAGCCTCTCGAGTTCCGCGACCTTTCCATGCAGCGTGGCTTCTGCATCGCCGAGTGATCGTTGCACCGATTCGCTTCGGTTCCGCAGGCTGTCGAGCTGGACAATCCTCGCATGCAGGGTTTCAAGCGCCCTGATCCGTTCATGCAGGTCTTCGGCTTCCCGTCGGAGATCCCGCAGGCTTCTGCCGCCAAGAAGCCCTTCGAGCTGTCCGGCAAGCTCCATGCGGAGGTTCCGGCAGTTCAGGAAATCATGCTCTGCCACGGAAACCGCCGGTGTCAGTTCCCGCAGGGCCGCCATGGACCGTTCAAGCTGTTTCGAGGCATCGCCGGATATCGTGCCGGACTCCTGCTCCCCGGCCACGGCTTCATGGAACTGCCGAACCTTTTCCTCGATGCCGCTCAGCGAAGCTGCAAGCGCCTTGTCGGCAGCATGTTCCGACAGATACCGCACAGCTTCATCGAGCAATGTCCGCTTCTGCAGGATATCCCGTTCCGTTTCCGCAAGCTGTCCTCCAGCAGCCGCAATCCTTTTCTGCAGAACATCGAACTCGCTTGCGGCCTGGCGGCATCGCTCCTCTCCTGCAGCAATCCTCAGGTCAAGCGACCTGACCTCGCGTGCGACTTCCCGGAGCGTTTTCTCCTGCTCACGAAGGAGTCGAAGCTTCTCTTCCGCTTCGCCGTACGTTCCGGAAAGCTCCTCAAGAACCGCTTTCGAGCGCTCAAGCGCCTCCTCGGCACCGGTTTTGTCCTGAAGCTCGCGCTCCTGAAGCTGCCGGAGCTGCCGGATGGCGGTATATGCCGGTTCGAACCGTAAAGCCTGGATGGCTTTTTCCAGCCGCTCCCGGTCAGGCCGGAATCGCTCCTCCAGGCTCCGGAGCTCCAGGAACTCCTCTTCCATCCTCTCCAGTTCGGTCTTCATGACGGCAATATGGCGGAGCCACCGGAGAGCCTCTTCCGTCCGGCCCTGCTGCCCGGCAACAGCGGCTGCCTCGGCCTCCCTCTCCTTTACGGACGCTGTAGTCGCGGCAAGCTCCTCGTCGCCCAGGAGACGGATCCCTGAACACTCCTCCCTCAGCAGGTCGAGTTTTTGCTGCTCCAGGCGATTTCGTTCGTGCACGCGCACCGAAATCCTGGAGTAGATCTCCGTGCCGGTGATCTGCTCCAGCACCGGAGCCCGTTCATCGGGATGGGACTGCAGAAAAACCGCGAATGCACCCTGTGCCAGCAGCATGGAACGGGTGAACCGGTCGAAATCCATGCCCGTGCGCTCCTCGATGGCGGCAAGCGTATCCTGCAGTCTCGATTCGATGATCCTGCCGCCGGGCTCTTCCGAAATCTCGTGCTTCTGCTGCTGCAGTTCACCCGAAGGACTCTTGCGGGCGCGATGCTGCGACCAGTAGCAGCGGAACCTGCCCGCCGGAGTTTCGAAAACCACTTCGGAAAAGCATTCCCCGGTGTGGCGCGACATGATTTCGTTCGAGCTTTTCGTGATCCTGCCGAGCCGGGGGGTCTGGCCGTAGAGCGCCAGCGACATGGCATCGAGCAGCGTGCTCTTGCCTGCGCCGGTAGGGCCGGTAATGGCGAAAATACCGTCTGAAACGTAATCAGGCACGGTAAAATCCACCGACCACTCGCCTGCAAGGGAGTTCAGGTTCTTAAAGCGTAAGGAGAGGATTTTCATGCTGATGCTTCGGGCCTGCGAGATACTGGCTTCGATAAGGTAACATAAGGCTCTTCAGAGACAAAACCGCCTTTGCCCTGATCCTGGAGCCGCCCGGTGTCCCGGCAGTTTTCCATGCCAGCATCGGAGCGGCCCATGCTCGATCATGATGGCGCAGTAGTTGCACATGATGCACCGGGAAGCGGTCTGCCGGCCCTCCTGCAACTTCCGGACAATGTCCGGCTCGATAACGAACGGCCGCGACATGGAGACGAAGTCGGCGGCCCCGCTGTCGAGTGCGGCTGCAATGTTCTCCAGCGTATGAATGCCTCCGACCGTGATCACCGGAATGGAAACAGCCTGTTTGATCGCCCGGGCGGCATCCACATTGTAGTTCGTTACCGGTTCCGGACAGGGCATGCCGATACGGAGCAGCGGGGCCACGAATTTCCTGATAGGCACCGGCATGGCGGCAAACCTGAAATTGCAGGCAAGAAGCGGTTCAACCGGCAGATCCGGTCCGCGCATGATCGAAAGTCCTTCCTCGACACTGCCGGATGAAACCTCGACGGCTGCACATCCGGCCGCTTCGAGCAGACGGGCTGCCGCTACCGACTCGCCGACCCGCATCCCGCCGGGCCTGCGATCGTAGGCGCTGATTTTGGCCAGCACGGGAAAGTCTCCCAGTTCCCGCCTGATGCGCAGCAGGATTTCCGAAACGATGCGGAACCGGTTTTCGAGCGAGCCGCCCCAGCGGTCGCGGCGTCGGTTGGTGTAGCCCGACAGGAACTGCGCCAGCAGGTAACCGTGGGCCATATGGAGCTGCACCCCGTCGAACCCGGCGCGTGCGGCGCGTCCGGCTGCCGCCGCGAAGCTGTCGATGATGGCCAGAATCCCCTCTTCGCCGAGCTCCTGCGGCCTCTCTTCGTTGAAAATGCGGTCCCGCAGTGCCGAAGGCGCAACAGGCTTCATGCCGGTCACGGCCGAGCGGGTCTGTCGGCCGCAATGGGCAAGCTGCAGGATAATCGGGGTTCCGTGGCTGTGGACGGCATCGGTGAGTTGCCGGTAAGCCGGCACGAGGCTGTCGTCGTGCAGCATCAGCATGCCGGGCAGGCTGCTCCGCCCGTCCTGCAGCACCCCGGCGTAACCCGTGATGATGGCTCCGGCCCCCCCTTTTGCAAGCGCCGTATAGAGCTTCTCATGCGCAGCCGAAGGCGCTCCGTTCTCCTCCGCCATGCTTTCATGGGTGGCCGAACGCACCAGCCGGTTCCCGAGTCGGATGCCGGCAATGGTTGCGGGAGTGAACAGCTCAGGGCGCATCGTTTTCCCCTTCACGGATCGAATCCAGCACCTCCCGGTACGCCTGCAGGAGCGACGCCCTTTCTGCTTCGGGAACGTTGCCGGCGTCGAGGCGTCGGGAGAAAACGTCGAGTTCTGAAAGCTCTTCGAGCGTTTCACGCCCGGTTTCCTGCTGCAGGGAAAAAGCAGCAGCCTGGCTGGTTTTGATTCTCCGGATTTCAAGCGATGAACCCTCAATGGCCTCTTCGAACCGGTTTCTGAGATCTTCAGGCACGTCCAGGCCGGTGTAATCGATCTCGATCCATGCATTGCTGCCCTCCGAGCGGAGTTCGTGGATCCGTTGCGTTATGGATTCAATCGTGCCGACGATGCGTTCGAGAGACTGAAAACATGGCACCGGAACCGTACAGGCAGATGGTTTGCTGTCGGAAAATTCCACAACGATAACCGATTTCCGGTCGCCGGCTTCCCCGAAGCTCATGGGAATCGGTGCGCCGCTGTAGCGCAGATGTTCCTCTCCGGCTACCTTTTGTGCCTCATGCAGGTGTCCAAGGGCGAGATAGTCGATCCCAGCGGGAAAAACCGACCGCGGGACATGGGCAAGCGCCCCGGCGTACAGTTCCCGGACGCCGTCGCCCTCGATGGTGCTTCCGTGAGCCGTGAACAGATGACCCATGGCAATGAGCGGAATGCCTCCCCCCTCCTGCAACCGCCGCTGCTCTGCCGCCAGGCACACCTCCCGGTAATGCCGTTCGATACCCTCGGTGAGCTTGCGGTTCTTTTCATCAGGATGCTCTCCGGGGGCAACCGTCCGGATATCCCTGTCGCGAAGGTACGGCACCGCCGCCACCACGGCCTCGGCCTCCCCTTTCGCATTCCTGAGCACGATCACCTCGTCCATCGGGTCTTCAGGCACGACGCCCACAACATGCACATTCAGGGTGCGCAGGAGCGCTTTGGGCGCTTCAAGAAACGAGGGCGAGTCGTGGTTGCCGGAGATAATCACCACATGGCGGCAGACCGCAGAACGGGCGACGCTGTTCAGAAAACGGTAATAAAGCTCCTGCGCACGGCTTGAGGAAACCGAGGTGTCGAAGATGTCGCCGGCAACCAGCAGGGCGTCGGCCTTCTCGCTTTCGATCAGCGCGCAAAGCCAGTCGAGAAACGCCGAAAATTCTTCATAACGGCTTCTGCCGTAAAGGGCTTTGCCAAGATGCCAGTCGGATGTATGGATTATTTTCATGCTAACGGAACTCCTTTTCATCATATTCGTTCAGTGAACCGGCAACGGACGATTTTCCGGAGCCGAGCCCGCCGAGGGCGATGGCGATGCCTATGGCGACGAGCACGACTCCCGATACCGACTCGATCACGACAAGCATCTTCGCAAATCTGCCCAGAGGCGTGATGTCGCCGAATCCGGTCGAGGTTATGGTGACCGCACTGAAATAGAGGCAGTCGAGAAAAACAGGAACCTTTGCCTGGTGGTTGAAGGAAATCACTTCAGTCAGGGGAAAGCGGCTCGCCTCCAGAAGTTTTTCGACCGGCGGAGGCCCCGCCTCTTCAGGCCACCCGGCAACCTTGTCTCCGATGCCACGCCAAATGGCGGGTGAAATACCCTGAAAGGCCCGCAAGGAGGCCGTGCGCCGCAACGCATTCCCATATTTTTTCACCGGGTTCTGCATCGCTGGAGTGCGGAGCTTCTCGTAATACCGGTACTCCGCCATCGATTCTTTCAGGTCCCCTATTGAACACTGAAAATAAAAAAAACCCGAAAACACCACGATAACGGCCGTATACGACAGCAGAACGCTTCCAAGCTGCAGGTTTCTCGATGCACCCGTCAGGGTCAGGTGAATGACGTGGATAATGGCGTAGAACAGCGAAAGCGGAATCAAGAGCAGCAGCACGATCACGATGAATTCAAGCGGAATACTGTCGCCGAACAACAGCCCGGAAAACCATAAAAACTCCAGCAATTCCACAAAACCTGCACAGAGGAACAGGCATACTCCCGCCGTGGCCAGTATCCGCCGGTTTGCTTTCAGGAATTCGAAGAAGGAAACCATCTGTTTTCAGGATTTTCTTGCGATCTGCTTCGAATTGGCGAGACGCCCTGCACTGCCAATATACCGATCCTTCCGCTTTCATGACCGGGCTCCAAGCGTCCCCATCCAGACTTTCCCAATCAATGGAGATCGCAGGTGCCGATCCATTCACCCGGGATTACCGGCAAATCCTAACCAAAGCGCAAGCGCCCTGTTTACTTCAATCATGGTTGCTTCGTCAAGAATACCGATGGCTTTGCCGATTTTTTCAGCCGGAACAGTTTGTATTTTATCGACCATGATCTGGGAATGTTTCCGCAATCCGTTGCCGGATTCAGGCTCGATATCGATCCTGAATAAGGGCGTCTGGCGCAACTCACTGGTAATCGGCAAGACGGTTACCGACGGATGCCCTGAAAAATAATCGGATTGTACAATCAAAGCAGGCCGAGGTTTGCCGTAATCGCCCTGCAAGGCGATCGTTACGACCGATCCGCGATTCATGCGTTCCATCCCTCCCGATCTGCTGCCTGCTCAAGAAATTCAAGCACCTCCTTTTCATGTGCATCCGGCTTGAGCAACGCCGATTGACGGCGACACTCGAGTTCGAATCCCGGGCGCCGAGTATCCGCCACCCATATCTGCACCGGCCTCAACCCTCGCTCCCGAAGCTTTTCTCTGTATCGCTTGACCCTTTCAGTAACAACCTTCATGCATGACCTCCGTTTTTTGTCCAATGCGTTACATGTAACGTAACGAGTAAGACGAAAAGTTCCAAGTCATACTCAGGCAGCGCCTCCCCGACCCGCTGAGACGGAACAGTAATCTGAAGCTGGCTGGATAGAAGTAGTTTTGGCAACGAATCAATGACCGCAAGTCCTTATACACTCTGGACTTCCCAGACTCCCAAGTGCTCAGTGACTGCAGCTTTCCCAAGAATTTCACCGTTGTTTTAATCAAAAGGAATCGGTATGATAAAAAGTATGATAACCATGCAATGAGGTGAGCAGATGGGAAAAACAAAAGTTGCGGTAACCATTGATACCGCGGCCATCATAAAAATCGACCGGCTTGTCAATGCGAAGGTTTTTGCCAATCGCAGTCAGGCAATACAGGAAGCGCTCTATGAAAAAATTGAGCGCATCGAGCACAGCAGACTGGCCGAGGAATGCGCAAAACTTGATGCTGTCGAAGAGCGCCAACTCGCGGAAGAGGGTATGAACGGAGAGATTGACGCATGGCCGGAATACTGAGAGGTGAAATCCGATGGGCCGACCTCAACCCGACGCGGGGTAATGAGCAATCCGGCCTCCGACCAGTACTGGTGGTGAGCCATGATGTGTTTAATGACCGGTCAGGAACGGTTATTGCAATCGCGTTGACAAGCCAGCCGCAAAAAGCGGGTTTTCCGCTGACCATGCCGATTGAATCAGCCGCTCTTCCAAAAAAATCGTGGGTAAAAATCAGCCAGATCAGAACCCTGTCAACAGAACGGATCGGAAGCAGAATCGGAAGGCTTTCTGCCGAAGAGCTGATTCAGGTTATCGAAGGCCTCAATGAGATAATCGGAACATAATCCAGACTTTCCCATACTATCCCGGCAAAGATGGCATGGCTTTCCCCAAGTCTCCCATGGCTGCAGGAAAAATCGGCTTAAAAAATTCAGACGTCAATCCTGACATCTTCATCAATCATTTCCGCTACGTTGATCGGAGGTAAAAAATATCGGTTGAACTTCGTGTTCTCGGTCTTTACATGCAACATGCCTCTTGCCGCACCTACCGTCAGCATTGCAAGATGCGCCATGAACTTTTTCGGCAGAACAATCGCTTTCATTTCCGCATTCTCATAGAGAGCCCAGGCTTCCTTATCTACTGAAAAATTGTTGCTAGCCTCAAGGATGAGAAATGGCTTTTCATCCTGCTCGAAACTGACCCGGACTGTACACTTTATCCGCTTATTCACAGCATCGGCTGCGAATTGCAGCCCGGTCACCAAACCGATATCCTTGTCATCGGTGTACGCATTTTGAATGATCGCAAACTGATCAAGGTTCAGCCTGTCAAGTGCGAATCCAATGCTTTTAGTATTGCTTTTTTCAGTCATCCCGCTACAGCATATTTAATTTCATTATTTTCAATAGGTACGGAACGAGTTGCATAGGGTTCCTCACATCGTTTGACGTATGAGTGCGTGGAAGACGAAGTGAAAGCAGAAACATATTCTGCCGGAAGCACTCTATCAACAGACATTGTAACTGTGTACTTGGGAATCTCCATCAAAACAATGCCAAGGGCTTTCTCAAGCTTCGCAATGGTTTCAAGCGTAAGATTTTCCCTCCCTTTGACGATCTTGCTCACCTGCTGAGAAGAGACCCCAACAATCCCGGCAAGATCCTTCTGAGTCATCATCCTTGCACGCAATGTCCTGAGAATTTTCAATGCGATAGACTGGGAACGCCTCAACCACACCCTGTTATCCAGTCTCCAACGGGCATCTTCAAGCCAACCGGATGGTTCACTTGAAGCTAACGCTGCCATGTTTTCATAGATCGAATCGGTAGCCATGATGTTGTTATGTTTCTAAAAATTGAAAATCAGACTCGTGAATCCAACCTTGATCCTGCAAATAAACCTTTACTTTTTCAAGTTTTACAAGTTCCTTTCGTGTGTGTTCGCGCTCCTCCATCCGATGGGTCAGTTTGATTGCGCCCCCGGTTATCACATACAGATTAGAAGCGATTCGTATGGCATACATCCGCAACCAACTCCAACTTCTTCTATATGAATAATATGAATAGATTTTTGCCTTGCTTTTTTGTAACAAGGCTGGACGCATCTCATTGTTTAGACAGTAGTGTCCGGTTAAAATAAGGCCAGTTGGGCGACCGGATCCCTCACCTTTCTGAGAGACTGTTCTTTGAGTGATAAAATATCGATCAGCAGGCGATGCTCC
>Ga0233420_10000477_pt1 | contig 17044 bp, 18 predicted proteins | sample Watercolumn_Mata_4_FD_183009 | JGI IMG/M metagenome (GOLD analysis project Ga0233420, IMG submission 183009) | Freshwater microbial communities from Lake Matano, South Sulawesi, Indonesia - Watercolumn_Matano_2014_102_MG | ecosystem: Environmental > Aquatic > Freshwater > Lake | place...
GTGCCTACGCATCGACGCGCCTGTTACCAACCGCGCCGCAAGGCTCGATACTGGGCTCGCGGCTCACGACTACCCAGGCGGGACTCTCACCCGCTAGAACACGTGGCCTTGCCAGGCCGCACTGCCCCCGTTTTCGCCGCGAAGGGGAAACGGGGGGTGAAAACCATCCAGTGTATCGGGCCAACTGCATCTTATTGGACCCGAACCTCGAACACGGCGGAACGTATGGCCTCCCGCCCGTTTTCCCAGGGTCTGCGATATTCGAATCGCAGCAGACCCACACCGCGCCGCAGCGGACGCCATGACCAGTTCTCCGTGCCGCCCGCGCCCAGGAGCCCTCCCCCGTCGGAAGCCTGCTCGTAACGGGGGGCTTCGCCGACCGCCTCGAGAATACCTCCCGTCTGATCGATCAGCAGCCACTGGTAACCCGTGGTGCGATTGCCATCCAGACGTATCTGCAACTGTTGCGTCATGGCGAGATCGATGGTGGCGCCGGAATCCCCTGTCTCGACAATGATCAGGGACTGATCCGGCCTATCGATCAAGGGACCGCACCCGGCGGCAGGGATCGCCAGGCATAGAGCCAATCCCGCGCCTTTTAGGATGGATGCCGACCGCCGCAACGGATTACGGCCGATCGGCGTTGCCGCACCCCGTACCGAAAGGGTTAGACCGCATAGGCCTTGCGGTAGTAGGGCCAGGAATCCACATGGAGATACTTGCGGATCGGCGACTTGATGACCGATACGCACAGGGCGATGGAAAACAGGCACCAGACCGCCGCGTATTCATTGGGATTGGAGGTCAGGATATCGGACAGTAGCGGCCCCACCAGGTAGTGAAACCCGACGAAGCGCCAGGAGCCGTAGAGTATCGGCATCCAGAAGGCGACCAGGATGTAGGTGAAGCCATGAAGTCCATAGCGAAATCCGAAAGGATTGTCAGGGTAATCGGACATCAGGCCGTTCAATGGCAACTGCCATGCGATATGCCAGTCCCCGGATACCGAACATGCCTCCGCCCCGCAGAAGCCCTCGAATCCGATAATGCATTTACCCGCCCAGGCAAAGGGATACATTTTCACCAACATCGCCAAGGCGCCGACCGCGCATATGCCGTATACCACGGTGCCGATTCTCTTCTTGACTTCCTCGGGAATGAAATACATCGCCACCATGTTGACGAAGAATGGCTGAAACGCGATGTGCAAATAGCCGAATAGCGTCAATATCTGATTGGGGGGCGCATCGCAAAGATTGATGTAGAGGTAGGTCGCGGCCTGCAGCAATTCCATGCAGGCAAAATACGTCAGTGGTATCCACAACTCTTTTGATTCGCCCTTGTAGGCCACATAGACCGCCGTACTGAATCCAACGGTGGCCAGTACGGCCGATGCTTCTCCGCTCCAACACATGACTCACTCTCCCGAAGTATTGTTATTCCCCGCCGCGCCGAACAGCTTGGCGTCAACTTGTTTTTGTTATTGATTTCAGGGTGCCCATCCCTCTCGGGCGAGGCACCCGATGCCGAGTTGGGAAGCTAACTGATCCCATACTTTTGCATACGATACAAGAGGGTATCCCGCGAGATGCCGAGCAGTTTGGCCGATCGGCTGCGATTGCCGTTGGTTCGCTCCAGCGCCTGACGGATCAAGTCGATTTCCACCTGTTCCAGGTTGACGCCCCGTTCGGGCAGGATGATATCCGGCCGTTGCGCCGGAACTCGGTTCATGATTTCCGGTGGCAGATTGTTTTCCTCGATGGTCCTCCCCGCCAGCAAAATACACAGTCTTTCGCAAACGTTTCGCAACTCCCGAACATTGCCTGGCCAGGTATAAGAGATCAGCCGGTTCAGCGCGGCCTTGCTGATCGAGACATTGGGCAACTCATGTTCCCGGCTGAACTGGGTCATGAAGTGATTGAGCAGAACCTGGACGTCGCCGATCCGTTCTCGGAGCGGCGGCATCTCCAACGGGACGACATTCAGCCGATAGTACAAATCGCGCCGGAACTCGCCGCGGCTGATCCTGTCCTGAAGATTGGCATTGGTGGCGGCAATGATCCGGACATCGACGTTTTGCGTCGTCGTTTCCCCCACGGGCTGTATCTCGCCCGTCTCAAGGAATCGCAGCAGTTTGGCCTGCAACGGAATCGGGAGCGAGTCGACCTCGTCGAGGAAGACCGTGCCGCCGTTCGCCGCCTGCAGCCGTCCCACCTGATTGCCTATCGCGCCGGTGAACGATCCTTTCTTGTGCCCGAACAATTCCGACTCCGCCAGCGATTCCGGCAAGGCCGCGCAATTGATGGTGATAAGGGGACGGTTGCTGCGCGGACTGTGCTTCTGCAGCGCGTGAGCCAGAACCTCCTTGCCGGTTCCGGTTTCGCCAATGATGAGCACGGTAACATCCGTCGCCGCGACCATGCGGGCGCTGCGCAACATGGATTCGAAATTGGGCGACTGACCAATCAGTTTTTCGAACATAGCCACGACATTCAGCCCTCAATGAACCATTGTATGCTTTACCATGGGATTCAGCCCCGGGAATGCCGCCATCAAGGCCAGAAGCAGCAGGACGATTCCCGTCAGTGCGCGGAATCGCTTCATATTCGATAATTTAACCATCCAGGAAGTCATGATCCCCACACCCATTACCGCCGGCATGGTGCCCACGCCAAAAGCCAGCATGGTGAAAGTACTACGGAAAACATCGCCCGTCGTCGCGGCCAGGGCCAGTGCCGTATAGACGAGACCGCAGGGCAGCCAACCCCAAACCATGCCAAAAACGAAAGCCCGGGGCAAGGTTTCCACGGGGACTAGACGGCGGCCATAAGGTTCTATCCGGCGCCATACCACGTTGCCGAATTTCTCGATATAGGCAAACCGTGGAAACCATCCGGCTATATGGAGCCCGGCGCCCAGCATCACCGCGGCGGACAGGATCTGCAGTATGCGATGGCCATGACCCTCGCCCAGCGGAATGCTGAGCACATGCTCGGCGAATCCGGCCAGCATGCCGGCAATGGAATAGCTGAACACCCGACCCGCGTTGTAACTGGCGACGAAAGGCAACAGCAAACGCTTGTTTTCCCGTATGTCGCGCTTCAGGCTGAGGGTCAACGAGCCGATGATGGATCCGCACATACCGAGACAATGGAGCGCGCTGAACAAACCCATCAGGAGCGCAACGAAATATGAGGTATTGAAGGATGTGTCTAGATGATTCATTGAAACCGTTCATGTATTTCCTGGAGTCAACGGGAAACAGGATCGCCCTTGGCCCAGGATTATGATTCGAACCCTTATTTTAGCGTGTATCGGGGAGAGCCGCCCTGCGTTTGTCGAGCGGTTCGCAGGATTGCTCGGCGAGCGCTCGCGGCTTGTCATGCCGGTCCCGGGACCGTATCTTGCCCCCCATCCTCCGCAACAGGAACCTAGAGATACCCACCATGGCCAGACCCGTTACTCCGCAAATCGCCGCCGACACCATCATCGAACTGATCGATCACCCCGATCGGCCGATCGTTCTCATCGAGCGCCTTTACCCCCCTCACGGCTGGGCGATTCCGGGTGGCTTCGTGGATGTGGGGGAAACCATGGAAGCCGCCGCGCGGCGGGAAGCTCGGGAAGAGGTGGGCCTGGAAGTCAGGCTTACCCGGTTATTGGGGATCTACTCCGATCCGTCCCGCGATGCCCGCGGTCATACCGTAACGGCGGTCTATGTCGCCGAGGCGCGAGGGACGCCCGTGGCGGCCGACGATGCCAAGAAGGCCGTGACCGTGGCTATCGATGACCTACCCTCGCCGCTGGCTTTCGATCATGCCGAGGTCCTGGCCGACTATCGACGCTATCGGCAAACCGGTGTAACAACGCCCCTGAAATGAGTCCGCGACGGCGATTCCGGACACGCTGGGGATCGCCGGCGCGGCCGCCGTAACGGTCAAACCCATGGCAAGCCACCGGCATAACGGGGGGATTTATCCGATGGAGCTCATGCCGAATGCCCGCTATACGAAGGCGAATACCCAAACAGGAGCCGCGCCATGTCCGAAGAACCGCTGATCCGTCACATGACCCGGCCCGAGGTGGAAGAACTCGTCGCCTGGGCCGCTCGCGAGGGCTGGAATCCTGGGCTCCACGATGCCGAGACGTTCTGGGCGGCTGATCCGGAAGCCTTCATCGCCGCCGAATTCGAGGGCTTAATGATTGGCGGCGGCGCCATTACCTCTTACCAGGGCGAGTTCGGTTTCATGGGGTTCTTCATCGTCCGGCCGGGATTCCGCGGCCGAGGTCTCGGCAACACCCTCTGGCTCGCGCGCCGCGAGCGCCTCTTGGCCCGACTTCGCCCGGGCGCGAGCATCGGCATGGACGGCGTCTTCGCCATGCAGGACTATTACGCCAAGGGCGGCTTCGCCTTCTCGCATCGCGACATCCGGTTTCGCGCGGAAATCCCGCAATCTCCCGATACCGCCGGGGCGGGCGACGACGGGATCGTCTCCCTGACCGAGGTGCCCTTCGAGCGGATTCTAGCCTACGACCGCGCCTGTTTCCCGGCCCCCCGCCCCAGCTTCCTCTCCGGCTGGATCGTCCAGCCCGACGCCCTCGCCCTCGGCTGCCTTCGCGCCGGCCGGCTCAGCGGCTACGGCGTGATCCGCCGCTGCCGCGAGGGCTGCAAGATCGGTCCCCTGTTCGCGGACGACGCGGCAGCCGCCGAGGCGCTTTACCGGGGGCTCGCCGGGTTTGCCGCCGGTGGCCCCCTGTTTCTGGACGTCCCCGAGAATAACCCCGCCGGACTCGAACTCGCGCGCGGGCGCCGGATGGTGGAAGTCTTCGGCTGCGCCAGGATGTATCTGGGACCGGCGCCCACTCTCGCGCATGACCGCGTCTTCGGCGTCACGACCTTCGAACTGGGCTGACGAACCAGCGCGAACCGGCCGGTGCAGGCGACGGCCCGTCCCAGGCGCGTTGGCCCGGCGAGGCGCTCGGCGCCGAACTGCGCCGCTAAGAAGCATGGGAAGGACCCATCCGTTGCCATGGGCTGGGCTACCGCACGCGGTTCCGTGCGGAAGGCATTGCTGTCCCCGTGAAAAAGGGCGATGCCGGTGTTCCCGGCCATCGCCCTTGTGTTTCCGCTTGCGGTTGTACTTGGTTCGATCGCGTTGGACAGTCGCCTTGTTGACCTTGTGGGCAAACTTGGCAACCGGATTGTGCTTCATGGTCGCCTCCTGTATGGGTCAGCCCCATATTCTGATGGCAACGGGTTCGGAAATAAAGGGGGGACAGAATCGAATCATCGGCAAGGGCGGGAAAATTTCATGACGGCGGCAGTCAACACGGCATCTCAACGCTTGCGTGAATGCCGTATTCGGTTCCTTCCCGCCGCGTTGATGCCGATGGGCATAAGGTATGATCCCGCGTTGTTTCCTACCGTATCCTTCAGGCCGTTAATCCTAGAAAAAGCAGTTGGACAGGAATCCACAGGATCAACAGGATGATGCGATTGATCGTAGGTGCGAATTCATTCGTACACAAAGCCCCGAATAGGCGGATGAATTCGCCCCTACATCAAGCCCAACCGCCGTTTCTAGGTTAATCGCTTTATGCACAGCGATGTCCCCCGCTGGGTCGCTCAGCCAGTTCCACAAGGGGTTAACGTGAGGGCTTTGTTCGTTCTTCTCATGGCCTTGACGGTCATCGCGTCATCCGCGTCGGCGGAGGTTCTCGACGACTTCGACTCCGTGACCGGATGGAGCGCCGTCGCGGCGCGTGGCGCCCGGGTTTCGGTGTCCCCCGCGCGGGTTCGGCGTGGCTCGGCGCTGCGCATCGACTTCGATTTCACCCAAGGGGGCGGCGAAGTCATCATCCATAAACGCATTCCCGTCTCCCTGCCGGAGAACTATGCGATCGTCCTGAAACTTCGGGGCACGGCCCCCCTCAGCCCTCTCGAACTGCGTCTGGTGGATGCCTCCGAAACGAACGTGTGGCGATTCGCCGATCCCGAATACCGCGTCCCGGGTTCCTGGCGGACGCTACGGGTCAAGCAGCGGCGCTTCGAGTTCGGCTGGGGTCCGGCGGGTGGCGGCAAACCCAAGGATCTCGGATTCATGGAATTCGTCATTGCGCGCGGCGCGGGGGGCCGAGGCACGCTGTGGATCGACGATCTGCGCTTGGCGCCGCTCCCGCCGGATCGCCCCTACACGGGGCCGCCGCTGGTGACCGCGTCGAGTGCATTGCCGGAACGCCCAGCGGAGCGTGTCCTGGAGGAGCCGCCCGGCGTGGGCTGGCATGGCGCGGCCGGTCGCCATCCCGAGTGGCTGCTCCTCGATTTTCGGGAACCGCGGGAATACGGCGGCCTGGTCATCGACTGGGATGCCGAGGACTACGCCACCGACTATCTCGTCGAGCGTTCCGATGATGGCAAGACGTGGCTAGGGATTTACACGGTCGGCCACGGCAACGGCCAGCGCGATTACCTGCCCCTACCCGAAACGGAATCCCGCTTTCTACGTCTCCGCCTCAATGGGAGCCCAAACGGCAAGGGGTATGGCATCCGTCATCTCGAGGTGGCGCCGCTCGGCTTCAGCGCCTCGGCGAACCGGCTGTTCGAGCGCATGGCCCACGACGCGGCGCGCGGGCTCTATCCCCGCTATTTCCTCGGCGAGCAACCCTACTGGACCGTCGTGGGCCATCCGGGCAGCGAACTCGCGGGCGCGGCGCGCGAGGGGCTGCTCAGCCTGGACGGCCAACTGGAACCGGACGCAGGCACCTACTCCATCGAGCCGTTTCTGTATACCGATGGCCGGCTGCTGAGCTGGGCGGACATGACCGCCACGCCATCGCTGGCGCGCGGCGATCTCCCGATTCCGTCGGTACGGCTCGCCCACGGCGATCTTGCCCTGACCGTGACGGCGCTGGCCGATGAGCGCGCCACGGATCCTCTGCTGGCCCGCTATCACCTTCAAAACAACGGCACTCGGCCGGTCGATGCGAGCCTGTTTCTGGTCGTGCGCCCCTTTCTGGTCAATCCGCCCTGGCAATCGCTGCATACCGCCGGCGGCGCGTCCTCCATTCATCGCCTGGGTTTTTGGAAAGATACCGTCTGGATCGATGAACATGCCGCCATCCTCCCCTTGACGCCCCCCCATCAGGTGGGCGTTACGGGTTTCGACGGCTACCCGATCACGGCGGATCTGGCGCGCGACCGCGTACCCCCGGCCAAGTCGGTGGCGGATGCCCGGGGCTGGGCCAGCGGCGCCCTGCGTTATGCGTATGTCCTGCCGCCCGGCGCCTCCCGGGAGGTTATTCTGGCCCTGCCGGCGAAGCGTGCCGGCGCTGGCGGGTGGAAATCGCCCCGCGGCGCCGATGCGAGCCGTATGTGGGCGAAGCGATACGCCGCAACCATCCGGCTATGGGCGGGGCAGCTGGACCGGGTCAAGTTCCAGGCGCCGCCAACCGAGGAGGTTCTGGTCAAGGCCGCGCGCAGCACCCTGGCCCATATCCTCATCCACCGCGATGGTCCGGCGCTGCGGCCCGGCTCGCGCCGTTACGGCCGCACCTGGATCCGCGACGGCGCCATCACCTCGTCCGCCCTCCTCGCCTTCGGCCATGCGCTCGAAGTGCGTGAATTCCTGCGTTGGTATGCCGGCTTCCAGGGACCGGATGGGGCGATTCCCTGCTGCGTGGACCCTTGGGGTCCGGACAGCATGATCGAGCATGACAGCGTGGGGGCCTTCGTGTTCACGGCGGCGAACTATTACCGCCATACCCATGATCGCGGCTTCCTGGCGGCGCTCTGGCCGCGGGTCGCGAGGAGCGTCGACTATCTGGTCGAGCTGCGCGGGCAACGGCTGGGCTCGGCCTATACCCAGGGTGATTCCCGCCGTTTTTTTGGACTGCTGCCCGAGTCGGCCAGTCACGAGGGCTATGTCGCCCAGCCCATGCATTCCTACTGGGACGATTTCTGGGCGCTGCGGGGGCTGGACGACGCCGCCTGGCTGGCCGGCCGGATGGGCGACCCGCGCCGGGCGAATCGGTATGCCGAAATCCGGGACGCGATGCGCGGCGATGTCGAACGTTCGATAATCCTCACCCAGGAGCGATTCAAGATCGATTACGTGCCGGGCTGCGCGGAACTGGGCGACCTCGATCCCACGTCCACGGCGATCGCACCCAGCCTTGGCATGGGCGCATCCCCATCCCTGATGCCCTCGCTGCGTCGAACCTTTGATCGTCATGTAGCCGAACTTCAGGCCCGGATCGAGGGTAAATCGAACTGGCGGGCCTATTCGCCCTATGAGTTCCGCAACGTGTCCGCCCTGGTCAGACTCGGCGAGCGGAACGCCGCCTTCGCCAGCCTTAGGTCCCTGTTCGAGGGCCGGCGGCCTCCCGAATGGAATCAATGGCCGGAAGTGGTATGGCGGAATCCCGGCGCGGCCAACTTCATCGGCGACCTCCCCCATACCTGGGTCGGCGCGGAATTCATCCAGGCCTTTCTGTCCTTATTCGTCTATGAAATATCCAAGGACCGGTTGATGCTGGCCGCCGGCCTGCCTCGAATCTGGGTGGAAACCGCCGGAGGAACCGGCGTCGAGGGGTTGCGCACCCCCTTCGGGCGATTGAGCTTCCACCTGGAAGCGCCCAATGCCGGCGAGACCCGAATGCGCATCGAGGGAGGGCTTCAGGTACCGGCGGAGGGCATCGCCGTCGACCCGCCCCTGCCCCAAGCCGCCCGCGAAATCGTGGTGAACGGCAGGCCAACCGCATTGACGGGAGGCTTGCTCGTCGTTCGCGAGCTTCCCGCCCGGATCGTGTTTCGGCATTGAACCTAGAAAAAGCAGTTGACCTGTCTGCCGGCAGGCAGACAGACAGGAATCTACAGGATAAACAGGATGATGCGATTGATCGTAGGTGCGAATTCATTCGCACACAAGGCCCTGAATAGGCGAATGAATTCGCCCCTACATCAAGCTCAACTGCCGGATTTAGGTTGAACCTAGATTCCTCTGTTGGACGCACCCGAGTGTGCGGCCAAAAAGCCGGCTGGCAAGGCGCGACGACGCCGCAGGGCCATCCCCTGGAAGGAGGAGCCACGCCGCCAGGCGGCTTTTGGGCCGTGCCATCGGGCGCGTAGCGCTTTCACCCAAAAGGTGAGAGCCCGTAATACTGCAAATACCAAGTGCCGCGTAGTCTTCATGCCATTCGAGAAGCGGTCAACAGAGGTATCTAGGTTGAATCTGCCCATCGACGCGGAATCCATGGTCGGAGACGTTCTCCCCGGATGTCGGGCCAACCTACCCGCCCGAACTCCTGTTGGAATTGTCACCCGAAGTCATCCCTTGTCGACTTTACGACATTGACGCGCACCCATAACAGGCCAAATCTCAGTCATTTATAAATGGCATCATACCTGCATGATGGTAGTCGTCATTCGGTTACCAGGGCGCGGGCATGAAATCCAGCAAAGACATCGCGGAGCTTATTAACGAGCCAGCTTGCGAGCACAACAAGAAATCCAAATCGGGTTGCGCGAAACCCAAGCCGGGGGCCAGCGCGGGGGGCTGTGCCTTCGACGGCGCGCAGATCGCGCTGCTGCCGATCGTCGATGTCGCGCACATCGTCCATGGGCCCATCGCCTGCGCGGGCAGCTCCTGGGATAACCGCGGCACCCGTTCCTCCGGCCCCGACCTTTACCGGCGCGGCCTGACCACCGATCTGACCGAGCAGGACATCATCATGGGCCGCTCGGAGAAGCGCCTATTCCATTCCATCAAGCAGGCGGTCGAAAGCTTCAACCCGCCCGCCGTCTTCATTTACAACACCTGCGTGCCGGCGTTGATCGGCGACGACATCGAGGCCGTCTGCAAGGCGGCCGGCGAACGCTTCGGCGTGCCGGTGGTGCCGGTCGACTCGGCCGGCTTTTACGGCACCAAGAACATGGGCAACCGGATCGCCGGCGACGCCATGGTCCGTCATGTCGTCGGCACCCGCGAGCCCGATCCCCTGCCGCCCGGCGTGGCGCCGGAAGGCATCCGCGTGCATGACGTGAACCTGATCGGCGAATACAACATCGCCGGCGAGTTCTGGCATGTGCTGCCGCTGCTCGACGAACTGGGCCTGCGCGTACTGTGCACCCTGTCCGGCGACGCCCGTTTCCGGGAGGTGCAGACCATGCATCGCGCCGAGGTCAACATGATGGTCTGCTCCAAGGCCATGCTCAACGTGGCCCGCAAGCTGGAGCAAAGCTTTGGAACGCCCTGGTTCGAGGGCAGTTTCTACGGCATCACCGACACCAGCCAGGCCCTGCGCGACTTCGCGCGGATCATCGGCGACGCGGATCTCGCCGCGCGCACCGAGACGCTGATCGCCCGCGAGGAGGCGCGCATTCACGCCGCGCTGGAACCCTGGCGCGAACGTTTGAAGGGCCGGCGCGTTTTGCTGAACACCGGCGGGGTGAAGAGTTGGTCGGTGGTCTCCGCCTTGCAGGATCTCGGCATGGCGGTCGTCGCCACCGGTACCAAGAAATCCACCGAGGAGGACAAGGCGCGCATCCGCGAGCTGATGGGCGAGGACGCCCTGATGCTGGACGACGTCAGCCCGAAAAGGCTGCTGCAGGTCGTCAAGGATTACCGCTGCGACATCCTCATCGCCGGCGGCCGCAATCTCTACACCGCGCTCAAGGCCAGGCTGCCGTTCCTCGACATCAACCAGGAACGGGAATTCGGTTACGCGGGCTACCAGGGCATGCTGGAGCTGGTCCGGCAACTCGCCCTCACCATCGAAAGCCCCGTCTGGGAGGCCGTGCGCGCGCCGGCGCCGTGGCGGCCGGCGCCGCCGGTCCGCGACCCCGCGGCCAAGCCCGGGACTCGGCCGGTCGAAACGGTTGTCTCCCTGGGAGTCGCCGCCCATGGTTGAGATCGTCCGCCGCCACAAGGCCCTGTCGGTCAACCCGCTCAAGGCCAGCCAGCCGGTGGGCGGTTCCCTGGCCACCCTGGGCTTCGACAAGGCCATCCCGATGCTGCATGGTTCCCAGGGCTGCACGGCCTTCGCCAAGGTCTTCTTCGTGCGCCACTTCCGCGAGCCCATTCCCCTGCAATCCACCGCCATGGACCAGGGCAGCTCGGTCATGGGCGCCGACGACAACGTCATCGAGGGGCTCAGGACCATCGCCGAGAAATCCTCGCCCCGACTCATCACCGTGCTGACGACCGGACTTTCGGAAACCCAAGGCGTCGACGTCAAGCGCTGCGTCCGCGAATTCCGCGCCAAATATCCGCAATACGGCCACGTCGCCGTGGTCGCCGTGAACACACCCGACTTCACCGGCTGCCTGGAAACCGGCTACGCCGCGACGGTGACCGAAATCATCGCGGAACTGGTGCCCGAGGCCGAAACGGCGGGTACCCGGCCGGGAACCCGCAAACGCCAGGTCAACGTACTGGCCGGCTCCTGCCTGACGCCCGGCGACCTGGAGCAGTTGCGGGCGCTGATCGAGGCCTTCGACCTGCGCCCGGTGTTTCTGCCCGATGTTTCGGATTCGCTGGACGGCCATCTGACCGACGACGACTTTTCGCCCGTGACCGTGGGCGGGACGCCTTGTTCCGAGATTCTTACCCTGGGCGAGGCCGCCGCCACCCTGGTGATCGGGGCCTCGCTGCGCAAGGCCGGCGAACTGCTGCGGGAACGCACCGGCGTGCCGTCCCATCACTTCGATCATCTGCTGGGCCTCGCCGCCACCGACCGCCTGATCGCCACGCTGGCCGACATCGGCGGGCGCAAGGTGCCGGAGCGCATCGAGCGCCAGCGCGCCCAGTTGCAGGACGCGATGGTCGACACCCATTTCATGCTGGGCTTCCTGCGCGTCGCCATCGCCGGCGACCCGGACTTGCTCAACGCCTGCGCGCATCTCATCCGCGAGATGGGCGGCGAGGTGGTCACGGCGGTGGCGGCGGGCCAGGGTCCCGCGCTGGAGCGGATGCCGGTTGAGGCGGTGAAGATCGGCGACCTGGAAGACCTGGAGCTGATGGCCCGGCAACACCGGGCGGAACTGCTGATCGGCAATTCCCACGCCGTGCAATCGGCGGAGCGCTTGGGCCTGCCCATCCTGCGTTGCGGCTTTCCGCTCTATGACGTGGTGGGCGGTTACCAGAAAACCTTCATCGGCTACGCTGGCGGGCGGCAGACCTTATTCGACATCGCCAACCTGGTCCTGGCCAATCACCACGCGCACGAGGTGCCGGTCTATCGCTCGCCATTGAGCCAGAAGCCGGCTTCCGAAGCCACCGATTATCCGATGGAGAACCCGGCCCATGGCGCTCATGCGACGCCTGCGCATCATTGACAGTTACGAGGAGCTCAAGCCCATGAACGCCCGGCTGCAAGTGGCCTTCGCCACCGATGACCTACGGCAGGTGAACCAGCACTTCGGTTCCGCCCGCTCCTTCGCCATCTACTCCGTCGAGGCGGCTGGCCACGCGCTCCTGGAAGTCGCCGAATTCGGCAAGCTCGAGCAGGACGGTAACGAGGACAAGCTCGCCGCCAAGATACGGCTGCTGGACGGTTGCGCCGCCGTTTACTGCGAGGCGATGGGCGCGTCGGCCATTCGCCAGGTCATGGCGGCCGGCATCCAGCCGGTCAAGGTCCAGCACGGCAGCCCGATCGGGGAACTCCTCGCCGACCTCAGCCAGGAACTGTGCACCGGCCCCTCGGCCTGGGTGGCCAAAGCCATTACCCGGCAAACCGCGGCTGACGGCGGCAAGTTCGAGCAAATGGATGCCGAAGGCTGGACCGAGTAGGCCGCGCCCCCAAGATTTTTTCACCCTTGATCGGAGAAACGACCGTGGAAACCGAAGAACAGGTCCTGCTGGACGACGAGCCCGAACTCCGGGAAGCCTTTCCGCAGCAGATGTTCAGGCAACTGAAGGCGCTGGATACCTACGACACCTACCAGGGCTGGTCCACCGCGAAAGTGCTGGACCCCTTGATCATGACCAAGGAACGCAAGCGCGCCATCCCCATCGTCGGCGATCCCGACGACATCGTCATGTCGCGGGTCAAGGCCTATTACAACGCCATCGCCAGCCTGATCGAGCAGCATTCCGGCCTGATGGCGGTGCCGGTGATTAACCTGTCGCATGAGGGCTTCGGCCGCGCCTTCGTCATCGTCGGCAAGCTGATCGTGGTCGACAAGACCCTGCGCGACGTGCACCGGTTCGGCTTCGCCTCGCTGGGCAAGATGAACGAGGAAGCCGGCAAGGCCATCGGCAGGGCGCTGGAGCTGATCGAAACCTACCCGGAAGTGGCCAGACTGTAACCCAGGAGGAACACCGTCATGAGCGAAGAAGAACTGCGGCAACTGGAAAAGGACGTGGCCAAGGCCAAGCGCATCGCTTCCGACTGGGCCTCGCAAATCCACGATCTGGTCGAGGACCGCCTGCCCGCCGCCTTCCAGGAACTGCCCGGCCTGTCCCAATCCACCTTCGAAGCCTGTCGGAAATGGGCGGAACTGAACCAGCGCCTGCAGAAGATGAAAAAGGAGCTGGCCGCCTAAGCCATCACCGGAGACTCCCATGAGCGACACCATCACCGGACTGACGGCGGGCGGCGCCGTCTGGACCCCGGCCTTCGTCCAGGCCATCGATCAGACCCGCTGCATCGGCTGCGGGCGTTGTTACAAGGTCTGCCCGCGCAGCGTCTTCGATCTCATCGATCGCGCCGACGTGCTGTCCGCCGATGAACTCGACGATTTCGAGGATCTCGACGAGGACAACGCCCAGGTGATGAATATCGCCAATGCCCTGGACTGCATCGGCTGCTCGGCCTGTTCGCGGGTCTGCCCCAAGAATTGCTTCACCCACGCGCCGGTCGCGCTGGCGGCCTGAACCGGAAACGCCCATGCCCAAACCTCGGAAACACGTCTTCGTCTGCGTCCAGCGGCGGCCCGCCGATCATCCGCGCGGCGCCTGCGCCCTGCATCAGGCCGACGCGGTGATGAACCGCTTTCTGGAGGAAATCCAGAAGCGCCAGTTGTTCGACCAGATCGCCATCACCAATACCGGCTGCCTGGGACCTTGCGGCTTCGGCCCCTCGGTGCTGGTCTACCCCGAGGGCGTGCTCTACGGCAAGGTCGCGCCGGACGACGTCACCGCCATCATCGAGGAGCACCTCCTGTCCGACCAGCCTATCGAGCGGCTCAAGGTGCCGCCATTCGTCTGGAGTTGACCGTGGTCGCCTGGTTCGAGGAATCCGTCCTCTTTGGCGCAGGGCTGCCGGAAGCCGCCGAACGCCGGCTGAACGAAGCCGTGTCCCTGCGCGTCAGCCAGCCGGACCGGGCCGAAGCCCTGCTGCTGGAGGCGCGCGAGCGAGCGGGCCATTGCCTGCCCACGCATTTCGCGCTCTACAAGTTCTACGCCAACCGCAAGGACCTGGCCGAGGCCGAAGCCGCCGCGCGAGCGGCGCTGGACGAGGCCGCGCGGCAAGGCGGTTTCGCGCCCGACTGGCGCGCGCTACCCGCCAGCTTCGCCGGCGGTGGACTCTATGCCAGCGAAGCGGGACTGTTTTATCTGTTTTCGCTCAAGGCGCTGGCCTTCATCGGCTTGCGGAGAGGCCAACTCGATCAGTCGGCCGAAATCCTCCGCGCCCTGGCCGCGCTCGATCCCGAGGACCGGGTCGGCGGCTCCGTCACCCGGTCGCTGCTGGCCTCCGTCCAGCCGCCGGAGCCGGCATGAGCCATCTCGGCGACTACGAGCGCATCCGCGCCCGCCTGCTCTCCGAAATCCGCGGCCTGGGCTTCCGGGAGGAGGATCCGCCCGTCATTCCCGAGTGCCGGTACGCCCTGCGCTCCGAGTCCCGGGATCCCTACAGCGGCGGCCTGACCGAAATTCTGGAGTGGCGGCACCCTGCCGGCCATTCCCTCGGCAGCATCAAGATTCACGCGGACGGCAGTTTCTTTGCCGAGTATGATGTCGCGCAGCCCCATCCGCTCGACGAACGCTGGTTCGTCGAAGGGGTGATCGCCTGGGGCAAGGACGCCGTGCTGAAGTCGGAGCCGAAGCTGCTATCCATGCTCCGCGATTAGGCGCGTCCGGCCCCGTCAACCGGAGACAGCCATGCCCTCCCCGCGCGCCTTCTATGAACTATTGCTGGACTACGCCCGGAACCCCGAACCGGTCGAGGAGGTTCTGATCGGCCAGGTCTGGACTCTGTGCCGCGCCGCCGGCGCCGGCCTGTGCATGACGCCCCATGCCTACACGCGTACTCTCCCTTGGGCGGGCAGCCTGAGGGGTAAGCCCTTGCGCGAGCTGGCGGACTGGGTCACGCGCTTCGACCCGCACGAGTCGGCCGTGGGCATGGCGGCGGTGAACGCCGCGCTGGCGGGTCTTCAGGCGCTGCCCGAGGGGCATGTCCTGGAGCCGGCCGGCGGCGCCCCGGCCAACCTGGCCGTGTTCGAGCATTTTCGCCCCCGGCTGGCGGGCCGCCGCGTCGTGGTGGTGGGCCGCTATCCCGGTCTCCACGAATGGGCCGAGCAGCACGAGCTGCGGCTCGACGTGCTGGAGCGCGAGCCCGCCGCAGGCGACTGGCCGGACCCGGCGGCGGAATTCCTGCTGCCCGAGGCCGACTGGGTCTTCCTGACCGCCAGCTCGATCCCCAACAAGACCTTCCCTCGGCTGGCCGAGCTGTCCCGCCATGCCAAGGTCGTGCTGATGGGCCCAACCACGCCCTGGATACCCGACCTGGTCCACTTCGGCATCGACTACCTCGCCGGCGTCGAGGTGGCGTCGGTCGACACCATCCGCGATGTCGTGGCGGAGGGCGGCGGCGTCCGGCTGTTCGAGGGCGCGGTCCGCTACCGCGTGGCGCCGCTGACCGAAGCCGCCGCCCGGGAATGGACGCGGGCGCTGATCGCCCGCGCCTGGGCGGAGAAGACCCGACTCACCGCCGAGATGGAACAGTGGTACGGTGCGGATCAACGCCGGCGTTTCCCCGGCTACGAGCGACTGGACGCGTGCAACCGTCGCCTGTCGCGGCTGGATTCCTGCTTCAAGTCGCTCTGGGACGAACGCCCTTCCGCCGTACTCGAGGCCACGCCATGAACCCGCCCGTCCGCTTTATCTTCTACCACAAGCAATCCACCAGCGCCCGCACCCTGTTCCTGCGCTTCGACGCGGGCCATCTGCTGGGTCCCGAGCCCCTGCCCTTCCTGTCGGCGGCGGGCGAAACCGAGCCCGACTGGGGCGCCGCGCATCCCGCCAGCCTGGGGCTGGCCCTCAGCCGGAAACTGGGCTGGCCGGACGGCGCGCTGGAGATCGACCCGGAGTTTGTCGCCGAGGTGGAGACGCCCACCGGCGCGGTGCGGATCCACCTGGCCCGTTGCACCACTATCGACCCGCCGCGCCACTGGGTCGAGGCCGGCATCGGCCGCTTTTGCGCGATCACCGAACTGCGCGGCGGCCACCCGGCGGAAATGGCCCTGCTGCGCCAGGCCTACGAGCACGTGCTGGGGGGTTGAACGGCGTAGGGGGGTTACAGCGGGTTACCAGCGTTTCGAGTTCGAGTCCTGTCCCGATTCACCGCTGACCTTGTGGCTGCCCACGACGGCCATCGCCACGCTGTGTGGCGATGCACCATTTGTCGCTGACGCCAAGGGCTAGCCCAAGCCCAACAAGCCAATGACGATCAAGGTAAACTGCGATGCGCAAGACCCCATCGGCTATTCTTGAAGCCGTCCACGAAACGGCCAAAGGGCTGCATGACGCTGGCGTGACGGATCAACTCACGATGCGCGGGAGTACCCAATGAGCCTTGACGACGAGCGAACCCAAGCCAGCATCACCGCCTATGAAGCCGCGCTGAACCTGTTCACCGACCGCATCCCGGAACGGCGCTTGTTCGCGGATTATCTCAATGACGATCCGCCCAAAAACACCATTCTGTTTTTCCACGGCGACGGCGGGAACGGTAAATCCTGGCTGCTGCGCATCTTGCGGGAGCGTTACTGCAAACAACTGCCGCCGGCTTCCTGGGCCTATGTGCGCGAACAAGAGGACGGCAA